>ERZ791729.311-NODE-311-length-27339-cov-4.477753_pt1 | contig 27339 bp, 13 predicted proteins | sample MGYA00510043_ERZ791729 | MGnify/ENA primary metagenome ERZ791729 (study PRJEB30046, sample SAMN00715149) | human gut metagenome | study: EMG produced TPA metagenomics assembly of the A metagenome-wide association study of gut microbiota in type 2... | reverse complement strand
ACCCAGCGCTTTCATACGCTCGTATTCTTTTTTGGAAACCTCGTAGGCTATCCGGGCTTTCTGCACCGGGTCTCCGTCGGCCATGTTTTTGGATGACAATACCACCAAAGGAGTACCTTTGCTGACACTCATTCCTTCGATAACTTTTCCCTTGAAGGAAACCACGCCTGCTACTGTAGCTACGGCTACGCTCTCGTCTCCCTGGGCTGCCATCACCTGGCCGCTGGTCTTGATGACTTGATGGAAACTACCCGGTTCAACAGTGCTGACTGCTACGCCGGCAGCTTGCGCCTTTGCTGGTGGCAGGATGATTTCATCGCTTCCTCCGGCATGGTTTTCCTGCTCTTCGTGCTCATGGTTGTGTTCCTCATGTTCGTGGTCATGTCCCTCGTGGTCATGTCCGTCATGATTGTGCTCTTCTGTTTCGTGATTATGTCCTTCGTGGCTGTCTCCGGACTTGCTGTTACAGGAGCCTAAAAGGAATAATCCCAAGACTCCCATGAAAATAACTTTTTTCATGATGATATTTGTTCTTACTTTTTGATTTTGAATACAAAGTTAGGGCATAGGGCGTGCAACCAAATTGCATTGTTCCTTATGCCGGATAGAAATCTGTCCCGGTGATGTTCCGGTAACAGTTAAGCAAGAAGAGACGGAGGGGCACGAAGTCCCGTAGCACATATGATAAATGTGCTATGAAGAGATTCCAGATAGATACACTCCTGCCTGCTTATGTCAAACTCGGGTAGGATGAGTAACTTGGAAAAAGGTTCAATGAGTAGGGTAACTGCCCACAAGGCATCCGGATGTGAACACACATCATTGGAAGAGCTGGGCGTCTGTTGTACAAAGTGGGTTGTCATGCATCCCGTGTCGCAACAGCAGTGCTCGTTGCCCGGGCTATGACGGTGTCCGCAGCAATCGGCGGTGATATCATTCTTCATGCATATCATTCCGTCGGCATGATGATGGTGGGGAATGACGGGTATCACCAGCATTATCAAGCTGATGAAAAAAAGAATATAGGTTATGTACTGTTTCTTTTTCATTCCTCTATCTTTGGACGGATGCAAAGATAGAGGTTAAGGACTTAATTACCAAATAGAAAATGCTAAAAAGGTTTGAATAACATATTCAATCCCTCATTCATGCTGGGGTGGGTGAAAATGAAGTCCCGCAGGAAATGGTAACGCTGTCCCGTTTTCATGATTGATGCTACGGTATTGATTACTTCTGGTGCATCGGCACAAAGTAGGGTACAACCCAGAATCCGTCCGGTATGGATGTCTACAATAGCTTTGAGCATACCGTCTATGCTGTGTAGCGTACGGGCACGTGGAATCATGGCAGCAGGGATACGTGCCACATGTATGGAATAACCGTTCTTCATCGCTTCCTCTTCCGTCAGTCCTATATGTGCCAGCGGTGGGTCGGTGAAAATGGCAAAGGGGATTGGATACCGGTCTTTTGTACTCCTTTTTTTGTTTTCAAAGAGTTGATTACGGATGATACGGAAATCATCGATGGACAAGTAGTCGAACTGTTCGTCTCCTTTTACGTCCCCCAGGGCCCATACGTGTGGGGCTGTAGTCCGTAATTGGTTGTCGACAACGATGGCTCCCCGCTTGTCTGTTTGTATACCCGCTTTTTCCAGATTCAGCTCTGCAGTCATAGGCTTGCGGCCGATGGCTACCAGCAAGGCATCTCCTTTCAGGTAGTAGGGAGTGCCGTTTGCACTGTCCGTATAGGTCAGAGTTATTCCTTCGGCTGTGTCGTACACGGATTGGACACGGGCGTTCAACCGGACATTGATACGCTTTCGGTTCAATGCTTCCAGCATGGAGGCGGCAATGTCGCGGTCCACTTTAGGCAGAAAGCGGTTTCCCGCTTCCAGCAGTGTGACATGGCTTCCAAAGCCTGCATACATAGTGGCAAACTCCAATCCGACAGCACCGCCGCCGATGACGAGCAGGTGTGCGGGCAGTTTGTTCGATTGCAGCAAGGTCTCACTGGTATATACGTACTTGCTCTCCTTGAGTCCGTCGATGGCAGGCAGGATAGGGGTGGACCCGGTGTTGATGAATATCTCTTTTCCCTCAAGAATCGTTTCGTCCTTGCCGGAGACTATACGGATTGTATTTTCGGACAAGAAAGAAGCAGTTCCGTCATAGAGGGTTATATTAGGCTTGTTTTTTACATTTTCATAATTTTTCTCACGCAGGAAGGATACAAGCTTGTCTTTCCGCGCCACGGCAAGTGCATACAGTTTGGACTGGTTCTTATAATCGTCATAGTATCTTTTTTCCGCATATTCCGATTCGTGAATCAGAGTTTTGGTAGGGATACATCCTACGTTTACACATGTTCCTCCGTACATCTGAGGGGAACGTTCCACGATGGCTACTTTCCAATTCCGTTCGGCCAGTTCGGCGGCCAATAACTTGCCGCCCTTGCCGAATCCTATTATGATGGCATCATATTGTTTCATTTTAATATCTCTTAGTTAAGTGTTTAGTAAAATGAAAACAATATGTATCGGCCATTTGTTCGGACGCCGGGTTTAGCAGATGCTTATCGTTCCAGTTCGCGGAGGGAGTCCATTTTCTTCTTTTCAAGGAATTCGTAGATGCCGCTCAAGTGCTCTTTCACTTGTTTGTTGCCGAATTCATATACCTTGCTTACCAGTCCGTCCAGGAAGTCACGGTCGTGGCTGACGAGGATAAGGGTACCGTCAAAATCCAGTAACGCTTGCTTCAGGATATCTTTGGTTTTCATGTCCAGATGGTTGGTCGGTTCGTCCAGTATCAGCAGATTCACCGGTTCGAGCAAAAGCTTTATCATGGCGAGGCGTGTGCGCTCTCCACCGGAAAGCACCTTGACCTTCTTCATGGACTCTTCGGGGCCACCGAACATGAAGGCACCCAGCAGGTCGCGTATCTTGTTGCGGATTTCCCCTTTTGCCACATCGTCGATGGTCTGGAATACGGTCAGGTTCTCATCCAACAATGAGGCCTGGTTTTGTGCGAAATATCCAATCTGCACGTTGTGTCCTATCGTGAGGGTGCCTTCATGTTCTATTTCCTTCATGATGCACTTCACTAACGTTGACTTTCCTTCCCCGTTCTTACCAACGAAAGCAACCTTGTCTCCCCGTTCTATGGTGAGGTTGGCATTCTTGAAGACCACATGGTCACCGTAACTTTTCCCTACTCCCTCCATGATGACGGGATAATTGCCTGAGCGGGGAGAAGGAGGGAATTTGAGGCGTAACGCTGAAGTGTCTTCTTCATCCACTTCCAGCAGTTCCAGCTTCTCCAGCATTTTTACGCGGCTTTGCACTTGCAGGGTTTTGGAGTAGGTGCCTTTGAACCGTTCGATGAATTCCTTGGTTTCGGCAATGAACTTCTGCTGGTCGTCGTAGGCTTTCTGTTGCTGTTCGCGGCGTTCCTTGCGGAGTTCCAGGTATTTGGAGTAGTTTACTTTGTAATCGTATATCCGTCCCATGGTCACTTCAATGGTACGGGTGGTGATGTTGTCTACGAATTTACGGTCGTGGCTGATGACGATGACAGCCTTTCCATTGCTGATAAGGAAATCTTCCAGCCATTGTATGGATTCTATGTCCAGATGGTTGGTAGGCTCGTCTAGCAACAGCACGTCAGGCTTTTGCAGCAACAGCTTGGCAAGCTCGATGCGCATGCGCCATCCGCCGCTGAAGTCACTGGTCTGGCGGTTGAAGTCTTCGCGTACAAAGCCCAGTCCGAGCAGTGCTTTTTCCACATCCTCCTCGTAATTGGTGGAGTCGATGGCATAGAACTTTTCGCTTAAGGCGGAGACATTCTCGATAAGTTCCATGTAGCTGTCGCTTTCGTAGTCGGTACGCGTTTCCAGTTCCTTGTTGAGGCGCTCTATTTCAGCTTCCATTTCATGCAGGTGGGCAAAGGCTTGCGCCGCTTCCTGGAATACGGTACGTCCGTCTTCCGTCATAAGGTGCTGTGGAAGGTAAGCTATGACACTGTCTTTGGGGGCTGAGATTTTTCCACGGGTAGGTTGTCTTACACCTGCCAGGATTTTCAACAATGTACTTTTCCCCGCTCCATTTTTACCCATCAGGGCGATACGGTCTTTTTCGTTGATAACGAAAGATATGTCACTGAATAAAGTAGTTCCGCCGAATTCTACGGCCAGTCCGTCTATAGAAATCATTATATATTTTTTTAATGAGCTGCAAAGATAGTGCAAATCTATTATTTTTTATATCTTTGCCCCTATATAAACAAAACGCATAGGTCATGGAAATAGAAAAAGTGTCAGGAGATTACCGTCCGCTTATTCTGGTTGCGGAAGATGATGATAGTAACTTTAAACTGATAAAGGCTATTATCGGCAAGAAATGCGAGATACTATGGGCAAAGAATGGTGAGGATATTGTAAATTTGTTCGAAGAGAATCGCGACAAGGCGGAAGCTATTCTGATGGATATAAAAATGCCTATTATGAACGGGCTGGATGCTACGGTGATTATTCGCAAGAAGGATAAGGAACTTCCCATCATCATGCAGACCGCTTACGCCTTTACTGCCGACCGCGAAAAAGCCTTGGAGTGCGGAGCCTCGGAAGTGTTGGTAAAACCCATCACTCTGTCTGCTTTGCGTACATGTCTGAGCCGTTATTTACCCAAATTGGTTTGGTAAGGCTTTACTGATAATAAAAAGGGAACCGGATGACTAAGTAATGAATATATCATCCGGTTTCCTTCTTTTTATTCTTGTGCATTGTCTTTTCTCTCTTCCATCTTCTTTTTTACAAATTCGATTTTGAGATTGGCTTCTTCCATATTCTTCTTTATTTCCGTCATGGATGACAGCAGTTGTGCCAGTTCGTAGACGCTGGCAAGGGCCTGGCGGTCGGCGGCAGTCATGGTGATGGAATAGGGACGTTCCCCTTGATAGTTGACTTTGATATTCTTGTCCTTGTTCAGATAAAGGAACCCCATGACGTTTCCGTCTTCTCCCAGTTTGAAGTCTGCCTTTTCAATCTTTTCACCGAGGTCAGTGGTTTCGTAGCTGTCTTTGGCGGCGGGTGTTTCGGCAAAGCTACCATCGGGAGCAGTGACTTTGACGGCCACATGGTGGATATTATGGGCTCCGCAATAAATGGAAGTCATGCTCATGACTCCGTTTTCGTCTACCTGGAAGCGAAGGAAAGAGCGATGCAGATTTTTTTCTATCACTTGGGAAGGATGAAGGTAATTGCCGATATTCTGGTATTCGGCATCTTTTTCAAAGGTGTATTTCCCTTTGATTGCATCGAAATCCTTTTGCTTGGCTTGAAGCATACTGTCCAGATAGACCAGGCTCTTTTCCTGCTCTTTCAGTTCCACTTCCTGCATCAGGCCGATGCCTGCACGGCGAGTTTCAAACGCTTTGGGATAGAGCATCTTGATGCTGTCAATCAGAATCTTCGCTTCATTGTAGTTGCCGAGTTCAAACGCTTCGCGGGCAGCTTGTAGTTTTTCACCGGCCTTCTTCTCCACATCTTCGCAAGAGAAGAGTGTACAGCATAGGCATGCAAGGAGTATTACTTTTTTCATATTTGTTGTTCTTGGAGTTAGAGTCCACAAAAATAGAAATAATATCTTTATCTTTGCAGCATTTTAATGTGCAAATGTGCTAATAGACCATTAACACATTTGCGTATTCATTACATTAGCGCATTATTTATGATAGATTTGACGGCAGAAGAACTGAAGCAATATTTTAGTGATGATATATTCAAGCGGATATCCGAAACGGCTGATGAATTGGGATTGGAATGTTACGTAGTCGGTGGATATGTACGTGATATTTTCCTGCAACGTCCTTCCAAGGATATTGATGTGGTGGTGGTAGGCAGTGGCATTGCCATGGCCGAGGCGCTGGGTAAGCGTCTGGGGCGTGGGGCGCATGTTTCCGTCTTCAAGAATTTCGGTACGGCACAATTGAAGTACTATGGTACGGAAGTTGAGTTTGTGGGTGCAAGAAAAGAATCGTATACACACGATTCCCGCAAGCCTATTGTAGAGGACGGTACATTGGAGGATGACCAGAACCGCCGTGATTTTACCATCAATGCACTGGCTGTTTGCCTGAACCGGGTGCGTTATGGCGAGTTGGTCGACCCCTTTGGCGGTATTGGAGACTTGAAGGAAAAGACCATCCGGACTCCCCTCGACCCTGATATAACTTTCAGTGATGACCCTTTGCGCATGATGCGCTGTGTCCGTTTTGCCACCCAGCTGGGATTCTATATTGACGATGAGACATTCGATTCTCTGGAGCGTAATCGCGAACGCATCTCCATCATCTCCAAAGAACGCATTGCAGACGAACTGAACAAAATCATCTTGTCACCTATTCCGTCTAAGGGATTCATTGAGCTGGACCGCTGTGGTCTGCTGGAACTGATATTCCCGGAACTTGTTAGGCTGCAAGGCGTGGAGACGCGCAATGGACGCGCCCATAAGGACAATTTCTACCATACGCTCGAAGTACTCGACAACATCAGCAAGAAGACCGACAACCTTTGGCTACGCTGGGCAGCTCTTCTGCATGATATAGCCAAGCCTGCCACCAAGCGTTGGGAACCCCGTGCGGGCTGGACGTTCCATAACCATAATTTCATTGGCGAGAAGATGATACCCGATATTTTCCGCAAGATGAAGCTCCCTATGAATGAGAAGATGAAATATGTGCAGAAAATGGTGAGCCTGCACATGCGTCCCATTGTGATAGCGGATGATGTAGTGACCGACTCGGCAGTGCGTCGTCTCTTGTTTGAGGCAGGTGATGATATAGACGACCTGATGACACTGTGCGAAGCCGACATTACTTCCAAGAATATGGAGCGTAAGAAACGCTTCCTTAATAATTTTCAGTTGGTACGCCAGAAGCTGAAGGATTTGGAGGAACGCGACCGTATCCGTAATTTCCAGCCTCCGGTCAGTGGTGAAGAAATCATGAAGACTTTCGGCCTTTCTCCTTGCCAGCAGGTAGGTGCCTTGAAGAGTGCCATTAAGGATGCCATTTTGGACGGCATCATTCCCAATGAATACGAAGCCGCCCGTGCATTTATGTTGCAACGGGCGGAGAAGATGGGGCTTAAGGAGTTATGAGTTATAAGTTGCATGTTATGTACCATGCGTTATAACTCATAACTTATAACTCTTCTTTTTCTACTTGGAACTTGCGGCTTACTTTCATCAGGTTGATGGTGTAGGTCACTACGTTCTGGGCTTCTTGTATCATAGTCAGGTATACCATGCTGACTTTGATGCTGCCGCTCTGGCTTTGGATGCGTTGCAGCTCTTCGCGTTTCAGGTGAGACAACTGTCCGTTGAGGTCGTTGGCTTTGCGAATCTCTGTTTCCAGTTCATCATAATTGTTCGTTTCCAGCTTGTGGCGGCATACTTGTAACAGATAGCAGATGTCTTCGGCTACGTCTGTAAATTCTCCTTTCTGAATGGCATCCAGCGGATTGAAGTTATTGTCTATGTGCTCTAAGCAAGGTTCGCAAAGACGGCCTACGCTGTACACCAGTTCGCTGGCAAAGTCGTTGCCTTGATAGTAATAGAGTCCTTTTTCCAGTACGGTATTGTTGTCGAGACGGCACATGGCAAGTGTTCCGGTACGCTTCATCTGCTTGATGAGTTGTTTTTCGAATTTTACTGAGCCCATGGCACGACGCAGTCCGCGTAGATTCTCGTGTAGGAAGGAAGTGACGGTACGTTCAAAATTCTCTTCTGTGAATTCCATAATCTTCACCAGTTCTTCACGGGTATGCTTGCGGAGCAATTCGATGACTTCATTGTTGTCCGTACTCTTCATCAACTGTTTCAGGGTCTCGTTGCCTTTTTCTTTCTCCTTGCGCTTTTTGTACATCACTTGGCTACGAATCAGCATGAAGACTGCCAGACCAATCAGTGCCAGGATGGCAACCGTACCGCCGAAATGGATAATCAGTGCTACGAAGAAACAGATGGTGAACGCTGCTCCGGCAGTGATGAACCAACCGCCGATAACGCTGAGCACACCCGTAATGCGGAATACCGCCGAATCACGTCCCCAGGCACGGTCGGCAAGCGATGTACCCATGGCTACCATAAAGGTGACGTAAGTGGTGGAAAGGGGAAGTTTCAAGGAAGTTCCCAAGGCGATGAGCAGACCAGCCAATACGAGATTGACGGAGGCGCGAACCAAGTCAAAAGCGGCGCCGTCGGCTATGATGGCTTCATCCTTCTGGAAGCGTGTGTTCATCCACCGCTTGCTGCTTTCGGGCATCGTTTTGGATATTCCGTTAGCCAGAGTCATGCTGAAGCGTACCAGCGTACGGGCTATCGGGGTACTTCCGAAGTTCTCTTCACCGTCATCCTGGCGGGCAAGGTCCACGGAAGTCTTGATAACGTTGTGGGCTTTCTTGGATGTGCAGAGTGCATAAACCATAATGGCGCCTGCACCGATAAGGAAATACCACGGGGTTTTGGCTGCACCGAGGAGTGAGGACATCAGGAATCCGTCGGGGCCGGCGGCCGTACCATTGGCTGTATAGTCAATAAATGAGGAATATCCTGCGAGGGGGACACCGATAAAGTTCACCAAGTCATTGCCGGCAAAGGCAAGAGCGAGGGCGAAAGTACCCATCAGAACCACTACTTTGAAGACATTTATCTTGCACCAATGCAGTATCTGCATCAGTATGGTGAAGAATACAAAGAAACCGGTTATCAGCAATGCGGTATTGTCGTGTATCCATTGCTTGTTTTCAGGGGTCATGAATGAGCTGTCTTTCAGCCCCTTTATCAGCATGAAGTAGATGATGCTGGTGGCAGCTATACCACCGAACAGCGCGATGCTGTATTTCATGTTCTTCTTGTAGTTGAAGGTGAACACGATACGTGCCAGCCACTGTACCAGCATACCGAAGAAGAAGGCAATGGCTACGGATACAAAAATGGCCATGATGACAGACAGTGCCTTGTCTGTATTGATGAGGTCGCCCAGTCCCAATGTATCGCTGTTATAGACCTTGATGAGCGCCAGTGCGAACGTACCTCCCAACAGTTCGAACACCATGGATACAGTGGTGGAGGTAGGCATTCCCATAGTGTTGAAGACATCTAATAGCACGACGTCCGTCAACATGACGGCAAGCAGAATGCACATGATTTCGGCAAAGTAGAAGTGCTCCGGTTGATAGATGCCGTGTCGTGCAATGTCCATCATGCCATTGCTGAGTGCCGCACCGATGAAGACGCCAATGCCTGCAATGAACAGTATGGTTTTGAAAGATGCTGCCTTTGCTCCGACAGCCGACTGAAGAAAATTGACCGCATCATTACTGACACCTACCACGAGGTCGAAAATCGCGAGTACGAACAGAAAGATGACGATACCCAGATAAATTGTTTCCATAGACATGTATTTTATTTCCGGCTGCAAAGGAAAGAGTTTGGTGTTGCAGGGAAATGTCATACATGTTACAGAAATGTTACAAATGTTTTGGAATAGAATGGTATTGTGCTAAGAGCGATTGCTCTTATTCTCCCAATAATCATTAATGTTAAGCATTTAAGAGTAACAATATAAGTATAATAGAAGAGTGGATGCTTTTGTGTTTCGTATTTGGTTATTTCTATGTTAAGCAGCCAAATTACTAGTTAATTGTTTGCAGATGTCGAGAATTCTTGCGAATATTGCATACAAGTTGTGTGTAGAATTGATTGTAATTAGAACTTTGATATTAAAAATCAAAGATGTATGTAACTTTTTTAATTCATTTATTAAATAAATGAATTCTACCAACGAGTATAGAAATATGAAAAACCATTTTTGTTTAAACCTATTCTTCTTACTATATTTGTTTTTTTGTGCTGGATGCAAGCAGCATATCTCAGATAGTGCTGCTAAGGCAAATGAGGCATTGTTTACTCAATTAGATAGTCTGATAGATAATTCTGATAAACTTATTTTGCAGAAAGAGGAGCGAATAGAGGCGTTGAAGCATTCACTAAGACAATCTAAGGCATTTGAGAAACAGTATGAACTTAATCAGGCTATTTATCAAGAATATCGCGTGTATGATGCAGATTCGGCTATGAAGTATACTACACAAAGCCTTGATTTAGCACGACAATATCATGATAAGAATCGTGAGATTGAATCTTTATTAGGTATTGGTTTTGTTTATACGGCTAATGGCTTGCTTAGTCAAGCCTCTGAAGTAATGCATTCACTCTGTTCTTCCAGTATGCCTCGCTACTTACGTTCGCGTTATTATGGTCAGATGCGTACTCTCTGCTCGCGGTTGCAACTCTATTCATTAGGTGATGATGCATTACATGAGCATTATGGTCAACTTTATGCGTTATATTCAGATTCAGTATTGCAGACGGCCACTCCTGACGAGCCACGCTACCTTTATAGCCGTGTGTGGAAATATCAAGATGTTCCCGGTGCACAACGTATTGCCATTAGGGATGAGTTGGAAAAGGAAAAACAACGTCTTCTACCTAATAGTCGTAATTATTCTATTTTAGCTTATAACTTGGCTCTACTTTATGAAAAAGAACACAACCATACCAAGTGGCTGGAAAATATGATTCTCTCAGGTATTGCTGATGTATATGCTGTGAATCGTGATATTGGTTCGTTGTATGCATTGGCTTCCTATTTATATGAACAAGGTCAGTTGGACCGAGCCTATCGTTATAGTACTTATTGTTCTGATATCGGTATAACTTTTAAGAGCCGTGTACGACTGCTTCATCAGCAGAAGTTGCAGAGAAGGATACATCAAAGCTACATTGAACGTGATCATATGCAACAGAAGCAGCTAAAGCTATTCCTTTTATTTATTAGTTTTCTCACTATTGTATTGCTGATAGCTCTTTTCTTTTTGAGAAGGCAAACAAGAAGACGTAGGAAAGCTTTGGTTGAGCTACATGTGGCCAATGGTAGATTGAAGAGTCTTAATAGTGAACTGCAAAAGCTCAATTTGGTTCTACGTGACACAAATTATATTAAGGAGGAGTATATTGGTCAGGTATTCAAACTTTGTTCATCCTATATTTGCCGTATGGAGGAGTATCGTAAAAAGTTAAACCGTAAATTAAAGGCTGGGCAACTTGAAGATTTAAAGAAGATGATTAGTTCTACTTCTACCATGAGCGATGAAATGAAGGATTTTTATGAGAAATTTGATTCCATTATTCTACATTTATACCCTGATTTTGTAGAGCACTTCAATAGTTTGCTACGTCCCGAAGAACATATTGAAGTGAAGTCTGGGCGGCTTAATACAGAACTTCGTATTCATGCTTTGATACGAATGGGGGTAACGGATAGTGAGAAGATTGCAGAATTTTTGCACTGTTCACTGCAAACCGTATATAATAATCGTTCTATAACTTTAAATAAATCTTCGCTCAGTAAGGAGGAATTTCTTCGAGCTGTGAAAGAGGTTTGTAAAAAGTAATTTGAAGACTGAGCGTTTCTCTCATTTTTTACCCACATGTATATAGATAATTGCCATTCAATAGCTTAATACTATCGAATGGCAATTATCTATATACATGTTTTTGATTACCGATTTAATTTAAATCACTACTGAAAATCTATTGAGTCTGTCTGTAATTGAAAGATAATCAGTAATATATAACTTTGTGAATTTACCAAATCCTCTACCTGTGAATATAATCGGTTGTTACATTGTCTAATTTTGCTCTCGAGATTTTTTACACACAAGTTCCTATTAACTTAAAAATGTAATTTATGAAAACCAGACAAAAATCGAGAGACGCAAGTGGTATTTTGCTTGTCTGTCTTATGTGGATGCTGTCACTTTCAAGCTCACTTCATGCACAGACATGGAATATTAACGGAAATGTGACAGATGAACAAGGAGAACCGATAATCGGTGCCAATGTAGTGATACAAGGTACGGGTACGGGCACCATTACCGATGTAGAAGGAAACTTTAAACTCGCTTCAGTGACTAAGGAGGCGGTAATGGAGATAAGTTTCATTGGGTATATATCCAAGACATTGCAGGCGAAAGACGCATCATCGTTAAAGATTGTACTGAAAGAAGATAACCAGGCACTGGATGAGGTGGTAGTAGTAGGTTATGGTGTACAGCGCAAAAGTGATCTTACAGGTTCGGTTGCTTCAGTTAACTCGGATGTACTTGAAAGTCGCCCACAAGCTAATTTGATTCAATCTTTGCAAGGAGCAGTTCCAGGATTGAATATTAGTGTGACGGGTAGTAATGCTGAAGGTTCGTCTACTACTACACGTATTCGTGGTAACAACTCCATTACGGCCGATAATAAACCTCTTGTTATTCTTGATGGAATACCTTTTGATGGTCCATGGTCGGAAATCAATCCCAATGATGTAGAGAGTATAGAAGTATTGAAGGATGCCTCTTCAGCAGCCATTTATGGTGCTCGCGGTTCTAACGGTGTAATCCTTATTACTTCTAAGCGCGGTAAGAAAGACAGATTGACGGTATCATACGATACTTATGTTACTATTGACCAGCCTATCAATTTACCTCGTATGATGAATGGCAAAGAATTCTATAAGTATAAATCTGAAGCTTTCAAGGCTACCAATACTACTCCTCCTACAGAAGAGAATCCTGAACCTTGGTTAGATAACTTTACTCCTACTGAATTAGCTATGTATGCTGCCGGTCAGAGTACTGATTGGATGAAGTTGGCAACACAGACCGGTATAAAACAACAGCATAACCTTTCTTTCCGTGGTGGAGCTAACAAAACCAGCTATTTCATTTCATTGAACTATACGGATGTGAAAGGAACTGCGGTAGGCAATGAGTTCAAGCGTTATAATGTACGTTTCAATCTTGATCAGGAGTTTAATAGTTGGTTGAAATTTTCTACTACTACACAGTTAGGTCGCTACGATCGTAGTGGTAGCAGTGCTTCTTTTTGGCGGGCTATAAAACAAGTTCCGTTGGGACGTGCTTATAACGAGGATGGTTCACTTACACTTTCTGCTACTGAGGACTCCTCTTCAGCTTTCAGCATTAATCCGTTGGGATCTCTTAATAATAAGACAAAAGATATCCGTGCAAAGGTTATCACTAATAATGTGCTTGAGGTAAAGTTTCCCTTTATTAAAGGGCTGAGCTATAAATTGAATACAGGCTTCACTTACCAAAACAGCTCCTATAAGAATTATCAAGGTTTGGATACCTACGAAGGAGCTAGTGCTAATGGCGTATTGAATACTGATGACTGGCATTCAGAAGAATGGATTTTGGAGAATATTATTTCTTATCAACGTGAATTTGGTAAACATCGTATATTTTTCACAGGATTATATTCTGCTCAAAGCAAGGAATATGAACAGAATACAATGGAAGGTAAGAATTTTCCCAATGATGTGATGTATTATTACCAGATTTCTAAAGCTGCCACAATGTCTGGTAATTCCAATTATTATAAAGAAAATCATATTTCACAAATGGGGCGTTTGAATTATACTTATGATGATCGTTACTTGTTGACTCTTACTGCTCGTCGTGATGGTTACTCCGCTTTTGGTGAAAGTTCTAAATTCGGCGTTTTTCCTTCAGCCGCTATTGGATGGAATATTTCCAATGAATCTTTTTTTAAAGACAAGCCTATAAGTGAAACCATTAGCAATCTGAAATATCGCTTGTCATGGGGTAAAAATGGCAATGAGGCTATCAGTGCTTATAGTACACTACCTAATCTTTCAACTTACAATTATCTGAATGATGATCATACTGCACAGTTTGGTTTCTATCCGTCGAAGTTAGCTTCGCCCGGTTTAGGTTGGGAAACTACTACATCTATTAATACTGGCTTTGATATTGCACTTTGGAATGGACGTATTCAGAGTTCATTTGATATTTATTGGTCTAAAACCAAAGATTTGCTGCTTTCCCGTTCTATTCCTACCATTAATGGTACTGGCTCTATTACTGAGAATCGTGGACAGACCCGTAATCGTGGTTTTGAATTCCAGATAACTTCTAATAACATTACACATAAGAGTTTTAGCTGGAGCACCTCTTTCAACCTCTCACACTATCGTTCGGAGATTGTAGATGTTGGTTTGTATGATGCTAATGGAAAGCCGGTTGATGATGTGGCTTCCAAGTGGTTTATTGGTGAACCTATCAATGTGAACTATGATTATAAAATTATCGGTGTATGGCAGATTGCTGATCCGTCTAACCCGACAGGGCAGCAAGATCCTAACTATCGTAATTCGTATCCTGGATATGTGAAATACCTTGATGTAGATGGTAACGATATTACAACGGCTGATAAGACTATTATAGGGTCGGCTATTCCTAAAGTAAATATGAGTTTGATGAACACTTTTGAGTACAAAAACTTCACTCTGAGTGTGTTCTTAACGGCTCAGTTAGGACAAACCCATCTGAATGCCTTGTATGATACAAGCCATAATTCATATCGCCAGAACCGCTTTTTGGTGGATTTTTGGACTCCAGAGAATCCTACGAATAGCTATCCGAAAAATAGTTTGAATAGTGATGTGAATCCAGAGGGAGCCAGTTTCTATGAAAAGACAGATTTCTTACGTATTTCCGACGTTACATTGGGTTATAATTTCCCACAACAATGGTTGCGTCGTACTTTCATCAAACGGCTCAATCTTTACATGAACATTAAGAATTTGGCTACAATAACTGGCTGGACAGGTATGGATCCGGAATTTCTCAATGATCAATTGGCTGCTCCTCCAGTACGTTCGTTCACTTTTGGACTAAAGTTAGATATTTGATGAGAGTAATATATCATAAAAAGCTAAAATGAAATTGCACATATGAAAAAAATAACATATTTCAATGTCTTAGTGTTTACAGTATTATTGCTCACTATGGGCGGCTGTAATGAGGATAAGTTTCTTAAGGAAGATCCTCGTGATGCACTTTATCCTGAAAATTTACTTGTAGATTACAATGGATTTAAATCGATGATAACGCCTCTTTATGGTCTTATGCGTGCAGAGTATCGCCGTGCTGATGCAATGGGAGGAAGTATTGCGCTCTGTCTGCATTCTGCCTGGGGTGGAGGGGTAGATAATTCATGGGCCAATAATAGTCATGCGGAAATGAAGTTCCTCTACAATCCCAAAGAGATAACTTACACTGATCTTGCTATTTGGAATAATATTTTCCAGTGGGGATATCGTATCATCAACACTGCCAATATGGTTATCTCAAGAGCTGACAATGATGGCATTAACTGGGGAAGTGGTGCTGATGCTGAAAATCGTAAAAATGAGGTGTTGGCCGAAGCTCGCTTTTTCCGTGCTTGGGCTTACCGTCACCTTACCTATTCATTTGGTGCAGTGCCCCTTTCAACACAAGAAATTACAGGATTGAATTATCGTGATGATTGGGACCGTGCTTCCTTGAGTAGTATTCGCGAAGTGATGGCAGAAGATTTCCAGTTTGCAGTCGATAACCTTCCTTTGCGTACTTCTAATAATAGTAAAGTCTCTGGTGCTGTGGCACGTCACTATTTGGGTGAACTTTATTTGGCAGAAGGTAATGCTGAAAAAGCAGTTTCAGTACTGAAACCATTAGTGGAAAGTGGAGAATATTCCCTTATAAATCAACGCTTTGGTAGTAATGCTTCCAATGATGGATGTCCTTTTATTGACGTATTTTATACTCCTATGTATGCTGATGGAAATACGGAGGTGTTACTGGCTTTCATTAACACAGAAGAGGAGAATAGTGCCTATGGTACTGCAAATGTCTATATGACTACAACTTATAAGAACTATTATGCTAATGATGGCGATTGTAAAAAGACAAACCAGCATAATCCGGACTATATCAATAACGGTGGTGAAGGTTCATTTGCACAAGTCTTTTGGCAAGCTAATGGTGGTAAGGGAGCCGGACGTGTAGTTCCTTCCAGAGGAGCACTTCGTTTGTACAATTATAAAGGAATGGGAGAACAAGATGACCGTGTATCTGCCAATGCTATCGTATGGAGTATTAATGATGTAGATGCTGCCGGCAATGTAACCAAGGTATTTGATTTAGGTGGTACTGCACTTATTGATACTACGGTTAATGCAGCCATGCTAACTTCTACTTCCATTAAAAAATATGATTGGCCTACTACTCGTAAATGGGATTATACTCCACCTATTTTGGCTAATGCAGCTAATGATGGACACTATGCGGACATTGTTTATTTACGTTTGGCAGATACATATTTACTTTATGCAGAGGCTCTTTACAAGAGTAATCAAGTAGGCGAGGCCATTAAATGGATAAATAAAGTACGTAATCGTTCCAATGCTGTAAGTATTACTGAAGATGATCTTAGAATCGGTGGTATGGATTTCATTCTTGATGAACGCAGCCGTGAACTGCTTACGGAGGAAGAACGTCGTCATACATTGGTACGTGTTTGCCAAGAAAATGGTGGTGACGAACGTGATACCAATAACTATTTCAAACGTCGCATGCGTGAACTCAATGAGATAGCTGGTATTGCAGGACGTGGTATGGATGAATATGAAACTCCTGTCCTTTTCCCGCTGCCGCAATCATTCATTGATGCCAATACTGGTAATCCTTTGGAAAATAATCCGGGGTATTGATAGATAATAGTCAGATATAAATACCGCATATAAACGGCTTTGTATATATCGGTGTTTATATCTGATTTAGATTCATATATTCAAAAGAAAACAAAAACTTAATATCTTGATACATCATGTCCGAATTGGCTTTCATTTTTAGTCTTCTTATGGTAGGGATTACAGCGGTAGGTCTTTATCGTAAGCTCAATCCTCAAGGTCTTTTGATGCTTTCCGGTTTATTAATGCTTACAGCTGCTTTTTTCATGCAAGTGCATTCGGTAGTACCTAGTAAAGCTACGGGAATGGTGGTGTTTGATTTGGTAAGGATGATAGAGGAAGTTTTTCTTTCTAATTTGGCGCGTGCAGGGTTTATGATAATGACAATTGGCGGTTATGTAGCTTTCATGAATAACATAAAGGCTACTAATGCATTGGTCTATATTTCCATGAAGCCATTAGGTCTTTTTCGACGTTATCCTTATTTGGCGGCTACTATAGTTATTCCTATTGGACAATTACTTTTTATTACTACTCCTTCAGCTGCCGGATTAGGATTGTTGCTTGTGGCTTCGGTTTATCCTGTTTTAATTAGTTTGGGAGTAAGTCAACTTACAGCATTGTCAGTCATTGCCGCTGCTACTCTATTTGATCAGGGACCGGGGTCGGCAAATACTGCTATGGCTGCCGAATTGATAGGACAATCCAATGTGGAATATTTCATCACTCATCAACTTCCTTTAGTAATTCCTACTTCCTTGGTTGTAATGGTACTCTTCTATTTCAATAACCGTTATTTTGATAAAAAAGATGCAAAGAAACAGCAGGATGGCATATTGCAGGTGTCAAATGTGACTGCAACCTCATTAGTAGAAAAACCGGATGTTCCATTGGCTTTTGCGCTACTCCCGGTATTACCTTTGGCTCTTCTCATTTTCTTTTCACCTTTTGTGGGACTGTTTCAGCCTACTGTAACATTGGGTACCACTACTGCTATGCTTTTTTCTCTGTTCTTATCATTGGTATTTGTGTTGTTTCATACTCGTAGTGTGCGTACTACTTTTAACGTTTTTGCAAGTTTTTGGAAAGGCATGGGAAATGTGTTTACTTCAGTTGTAACATTGATTGTAGCTTCAGAAGTTTTCTCTAAAGGACTGATTGGTTTGGGATTTATTGATTCATTGGTGGGTTATTCCTCTCATATCGGACTTTCGGGATTAGCTATTGCCGCAATCTTTACTCTCATTATTTTTGGAGCTGCCATGCTGATGGGAAGTGGCAATGCAGCCTTTTTTTCATTTGGTCCTTTATTGCCGGGTATAGCCACTCAGCTTGGTTTGCCGGTTTTTTCATTGATACTTCCTTTGCAGTTGGCGGCAAGCATGGGACGTGCCGCATCTCCTATTGCCGGAGTCATTGTTGCCATTGCCGGGGTAGCCGGTGTGTCATCAGTGGAGTTGGCAAGGCGTAATACATTTCCTTTAATAGGAGGAATTGTTTTCTTGATACTTTATCATCTTATCACTTTCTAAAATTAATCGACAGCTATGTTTACATTGATAAAGAATGCAAATTTATATGCTCCTGCCTATCTTGGTAAAACAGACATTTTGCTATGCGGAGAAAAGATTGCGCATATTTCAAAGACAATTGAACTGAATGAATCATTTTGCCATACTATTGACGTGCAAGGTAAAATTGTTACTCCGGGATTTATAGATCAGCATGTACATATTACTGGTGGAGGAGGGCAACAAGGTTATGCCTCATTAGTCCCCGAGGTGACTATGAGCGAACTGGTGGCATGTGGTACTACTACTGTATTGGGTATGCTTGGTACTGATGGATTTGCCAAAGAACTTACTACGCTTTATGCCAAGGCCAAAGCTATTGACGATGACGGATTGTCGGCTTATATGCTGACAAGTTATTACGGATTGCCTACCAAAACATTGATGAATAGTGTGGCTGACGATCTTATCTTCATAGATAAAGTTATTGGCTGTAAGCTGGCGATGAGTGATGACCGTAGTCCGTTTCCGACAGAGCAAGAGATATTACGTATTATACATCAGGTACGTTTAGGGGGATTTACATCTGGTAAAGGAGGAATTCTCCACATTCATTTGGGAGCACTTCCGGAAGGTATTGAGCCCTTACTCAATATTGCTCGTCACTATCCTACACTGATATCTTATCTGTCTCCTACTCATCTGATACGTACTGAAGCTCTTTTTATGCAGGCTGTAGAATTTGGTAAATTAGGTGGAATGATTGATTTTTCGACTGGTGGCTCAAAGTTTGATACTCCCCATCGTTGTGTGATACGTGCATTGCGAGCTGGTGTCCCCCTTGATCGCATTACTTTTTCTAGTGATGGCCATGGTGGCGTACGCAGAGTGAATCCTGAAACTGGAGAAATAACTTATCGTCCTGCTCCTTTGAATTTAAATTTCAAGGAGGTAGTTGCATTAGTCAATGAGGAGGGGGTACCATTGGAACAGGCGATTACATTGATAACATCCAATCCGGCTCGTAATCTGAAATTACGAGCTAAAGGTATTGTGGCACAAGGAGCAGATGCAGACTTGTGTTTTTTGGCGGAAGATTTGCAGCTTACAGATGTCATTGCCCGTGGTAAATTTGTAATGCAAGATGGTACAATAGTAAAGAAGGGAAGGTACGAATTATGAAGAAGCTGATTATATTTTATATTGGATTCCTCTGTATTTGTTTATCTGCAATAGCGAAACAGACTTTGGAAAGGCCAAGAGGTGAACATTTCTTCACTTATAGTCAATACCCTCCTTTTGCCGATCGCCCGGTAGATGTACATTATTATATACCTTCCCAGGGGGATATTAAACAAATGCCTATTGTATTTGTCTTTGAAGGAGGAGACCGCGGCTATCGTTATCTTTTGGACGGTTGGAAAGAAGAAGCGGAGAGAAAGGGTTTTATGCTTTTTATACCTCACTTTGATTTGAAATCTTATCCTTTGGCAGACTATCAGGAGGTGGGGGTGATGAATGCTGCCCATACAGTAGCTAATGCTCCCGAAAAAATTACACCAGTGTTGGTTGATAAACTATTTGAATATGTGCGTCAATTTACGGGAAGCATGCGCAAAGGATATATGATTTATGGTCATTCTGCTGGTGGGCAATTCGTACAGCGTTTCATGCTTTTTCACGATAGTCCTTATGTGGAAAAAGCTATTATAAGTTCTCCCGGTTGGTATACTTTTCCTGATTTGGCCCAGACATATCCTTATGGTACGGCTGGTATCCCCTATATTTCATCTGAACAGATAAAAAAATACTTGTCAAAACCTATCATACTACAGCTGGCTTTGGGAGATACGATACGTGAGTCTTTTCTACGCAAGACTCCTGAAGCTGAACGACAAGGACGAAACCGTATGGAGCGTGGGCGTAGTTTCTGGCTTTATATTCACCAGTTGGCTGCATCCCGTGGTTGGGAATGCCATTGGCGCAAGATAGAAGAGTGCGGCATCGGGCATGAGGCTGTCCCTATGGGGAAACAAGCTGTGCCATTATTGACGACAGATTCTTTACGGGTACTTTTTATAGGTAACAGCTATACTTTTTTTAATCGTTTGCCATGGCAAGTCCAATCGTTAGCATCCTCATGTGGAAAAAAAATATCAGTGCGCCAGGTTGCTAACCCTGGTTGGTACTTGAGACAGCATGCAGCCAATACGCAAACATTAGAGGCGATTCGTGAAGGAGGATGGGATTATATGGTGATGCAGGAACAGAGCAAGGCACCTACTCGTGAAAAGGAATGGGTAAAGAAGAATGTATTCCATCCTGCGGCGCAGTTAGATAGTTTACGCCGTCTTTATGCCCCAAAAGGAAAAAGTGTCTGTTATATGACATGGGGGCGTAATAATGATACTTATGAAGGAATGCAGCAGCAACTTACGGAAAACTATTTGGAAATGGCTGATGTCCTTGATGCTTATTGTGCTCCTGTGGGTGAGGCATGGAGACGTGTACGTAGAGAGTGTCCAAGTTTGCAGTTGTATAATTCTGATGGCAGCCATCCTAGTCCTGCAGGCAGTTATTTGGCGGCTTGTGTCTTTTATGCAATTTTTTTTGGTGAGCCTTTTAGCAGCGATTATTATGCAGGTCTACCGTCTGAAACGGCTCTTTATTTACAGAGGATAGCACAAGAAGTGGTATTAGCTAATCTTGTGTTATGGAATAGAAATCAGTCGAAGCAACCTGCCGGAGTAACTGCAAGTTTCTATCCTGACCCCAAATTTGACCGTGAGACACCTACTCTAAGTAAACCTTACGGTAGCGGATTGGCATCGGTTGATGAGATAAAGGACTATTTACAACAATTGGTTGTACGTTCTCCGGGTTTGGCATATATGGAGAATATTGGTGTTACCAAACAAGGACGTACCATTCCGGTACTTTATTTGGGTACTCCCGACAAGAAGAAGGTAAGGGTATGGATTCAAGCGGCACTGCATGGTAACGAGCCGGCAGGTGCTGAGGCTGTATGCATGCTTGTCCGTTACTTACTTTGTGAAAAAGAAGGACGTGAATTGCTGAATCATATAGCTGTGGCTTTGGTTCCTATAGCCAATGTTGATGGTTATGCCATTCAGCAACGTCGTTCGGCCGATGGTTACGATTTGAATCGCGATCAGAGCAAATTAGAGGATGCTGTCACTTTGCTGTTGAAGCAGTCCTATCAGCAATGGAATCCGGACGTAGCTCTTGATATTCATGAATATACACCTTTACGTCGTGAGTTTAACTTATTACGTGGAGTGCCGACAGCAAATGCTGCTGATGTACTTTTTTTACCTACAGGACATCTTAATGCGCCTTTAGCTTTACGTACGCTGTCTGAAGAACTTTTTCGTCGTGAGGCAGAGGTCGTTTTAAATAGTGCCGGTTATGCTTCCGGTTTCTACTTTACTCCTCGTGTGGCAGATGGTTCCCTTGTTCTTGTAAAAGGTGCCAAAAGTCCGCAGTCCAGTTCTACTTTTCAAGCATTGACGGGAGCTGTATCGCTTTTTGTCGAAATAAGAGGTATTGGATTGGGACCGGAGTGTTTTGCACGTCGTAGTGAGTGCGGTTTCTTGGTGGCACGGCAAACGTTGGTTACTGCTGCGCAACATCGTGCTTCAATTAAACGTAAGATAGAACAAGCCAGGAAGCGCACCTTGAAAGCTACTGAACCGATATATGTTACTTTCACTTCGGATACTGTACGTCATGTAGTCTCTTTTATCGATTATAAGGCCAATGAACTGTTTAAGACTGAACTGCCAACCCTTGATGCCATGCAGGCAACACCTCAATTGATGCGTACTCGCCCTAAGGCTTATCTGCTCGATGCTCCCTGTACAGAAGCAGTATGTAAGCTTCGAGCGTTGGGTGTACACATTGAGCAAGTTACCCGTGTACAAAAAGCAAAAGTTGAGCGTTACAAAGTAACCCGTCTGTATCGTGCAGAGAAGGAATGGGAGGGGATTCATCCGGTAAATGTAGAAACGGATGTCTATGAAGATAATGTAGAACTTCCAATAGGTAGTTGGTTGGTACCTTTGGCACAACCTTTAGGAAATTTGGTTGCCACGTTGCTTGAACCGGAGTCTGTCTGTGGTTTCGTAAACTTCTGTGTTATTCCGGCTGAGGAAGGAAAGGGACTGTTTGTCAGTAGACTTATAAAATAAGAATTGGATATATAAAATTAAATTCGGTAATGACTATGAAACTAAAAAAAACGCTACAGATTATACTTGCTTTATGTTTAGGCCTATGGATGATTTCATGCCAGCAGGAACATATCAAGTTGACCTCTCCAAATGGAAAACTTTCTTTAGAGTTTACACTTGATGAAGAAGGTGCTCCCCGATATTGTTTAAGACATGCGGGGAAGAATATTTTACTTCCTTCACGTCTGGGATTGGTTTTGAAGGATGCGCCAGATCTTTTGACTGGTTTCGTTCTAAAAGAGGTTAAGCATGATTCGCATAATGATGTGTGGCAACCAGTATGGGGGGAAGAGGCTGAAATTGTAAATCATTATAATGAATTGAGGGTATGCCTCAAGGAAGAAACATCGTTGGAGCGGGAACTGAATATTATTTTTCGTCTTTTTGATGATGGGATGGGATTCCGGTATGAGTTCCCGCGCCAGCAACAGCTACAAGAGTTTCTTATTGATGACGAAGTGACTGAATTCGTTTTTCCTGCAGATTATGATGCTTGGAGTATTCCAGTGAAAGGAGTTCGTTTTTACGAGGCCTTATTTGAGAAAAAAACTCTTAGTAAGATGGGATGGGTAAGCACTCCGGTGACGATTGAGACAACAGATAGCCTTTATTTGGCTATTCATGAAGCAAATCTTACAGATTATGCTGCCATGAACTTGAAGCCGGTTGAACAACTTGAAGATAATAAAACGGTTACATTACGTGCGGCTCTTACACCTTGGAGTACAGGTGAGAAAGTACGTGTTACCGATACCCGTGTATCTCCTTGGCGTACAATGATAGTGGCTGAATCTGCCGGTGATTTGCTTCTTTCCCGTCTCATGTTAAATCTTAATGAACCTTGTCGTATAACCGATACTTCCTGGATACAACCTATGCGCTATATTGGAATTTGGTGGACTTATCACATGAAGCATAACACCTGGCATGCCGGTCCCCATCATGGGGCCACAACAGAGAATACAATGCGTCACATCGATTTTGCTGCTGCCAATAACCTGGGAGGTGTACTGGTGGAAGGGTGGAATGAAGACTGGGCTACTTGGAAGTTTAGTTTCACAAAACCTTATACCGATTTTGATATACAACGTATTACTGATTATGGGCGTAGCAAAGGAGTAGCTTTGATAGGACATCATGAAACTGGCGGTAATGTTTCCAATTATGAAAATCAGATGGAAGATGGTTTCAAGTTCTATGAGAAATATGGTGTGCATCAAGTAAAAACGGGTTATGTGGGCGATTTGCTTGATGGGAAAGAATATCATAGCAGTCAGTTTGGTGTACTTCATTATCGCAAGGTAATAGAGGCTGCTGCCCGTCACCGTATCTGTATTGATAATCATGAACCGGTGATTCCTACAGGTTTGCAGCGTACTTTTCCTAATCTGATGACACAAGAGGGAGTACGTGGACAAGAATGGGACGCTTGGGATGTAGATGGTGGAAATCCTCCCTCTCATACCGTAATATTGCCTTTCACTCGTGGGTTGGCAGGCCCGATGGACTTTACACCGGTGACGTTTCGGTTTGTTAACGATGTAATGCCACAGACACGTGTACATACCACACTGGCCAAACAATTGGCGCTGTTTGTGGTGCTCTATTCACCGTTACAAATGGCTTCGGATGAAATAGAGAATTACGAGGCTAATCCGGAACCTTTTAATTTTATAGTATCTTGTCCTACAGATTGGAGCAGAACAGTGGTGCCGGAAGCATGCATTGGCAGTTATGTTACTATTGCCCGTTGTGATAAAGGAGAGGGATGCTGGTATATAGGCAGTATCACGGGAGATGAGGAACGAACGGCTAATATCAGTCTGTCTTTTCTCGATACAGATAAAAGCTATCTGGCTACTATTTATCGTGATGCTCCTGAGTCCGATTATGAGACATGTCCTGCTGCTATACTTATAGAAGAGCGCGAAGTGACTTATAGTGATACCCTCACCATTCGGCAAGCACGTAGTGGAGGAACTGCCGTACGTCTGTGTCCTATAAAAGACTGTTGAGCCGGAGGTATATTGGGGCAGAGTTGTTTATATTTTCTCTCTCAAGTATTCGTAAAAGCTATATTGCGACCGTACCTTCTCCTTTTGCGGTCGCGACGACTTCCAGCGGTTTCGCAACCGGTCGTCCACAAAGCAGGCTTTCCGTTTGTCCGACAGTTGTATGGATAGCATATCGATGAGCTCTTGCTTCAAGTCCGGGTCCAGAATGGGGGTGACGGCTTCGATACGGCGGTACAAGTTACGCCGCATCCAGGCCGGCGAGCCGAGGAAGAGCTTGGGTGCGCCGCCGTTGCCGAAGTACCACACACGGGCATGTTCCAGAAAGGTATCCACGATGCGTGTCACGCGGATGTTGTGGCTGTACTCCTGCCCGGGGATGAGGCAGCAGATGCCGCGGACAATGAGGTCTATCTCTACACCGGCTTGCGAGGCTTCGTAGAGGCGGTCTATCATGGCGGGGTCTTGCAGGGCATTCATTTTTAGGATAATCCGTCCTTGCTTGCCTTGCCGGGTCAGTTCTATTTCGTGATTGATGAGGCGGTTCAGTTCAGGAATCAGGTTGAAGCGGGCCACAAGCAGGCGGTGGAACACTGGATTTTCCTTTCCCTGCAGAGTACGGAACAAGTTGTGCAGGTCGTTTACAATCACTGGGTTGCAGGTGAATAGTCCGCTGTCCGCATAGAGGGTGGCGGTCTTTTCGTTGAAGTTGCCGGTACTGATGTAGGCGTAGCTTGTCAGTTTGCGCCCTTCCTTATCGCGGCGTAGCACGAGGGCTACTTTGGCATGTACCTTTAGTCCTGGTATGCTGAAAATGATGTTGATGCCGGCGGCTTTCATCATCTCGGCGGTGGCGAGGTTGTTTTCTTCGTCGAAGCGGGCTTTCAGTTCCACAAAGACGGTGACTTTCTTTCCGTTCTGTGCGGCGGCTATCAGGGTGTTGATGACGGTGGAGTTCTCTGCCACGCGATACTGGGTCACCATGATTTCGCGCACGGTGGGTTCGTGGACGGCTTCATATAGAAAATGGATGAAGTGGTCGAAGGAGTGGTAGGGATAATGCAGCAGCAGGTCCTTCTTCTCCACATAGCGGAAGATGGATTCGCGTTCGTCCAGGCAGGTCAGCTTCATGGGCTGGGGTTTCTTGATGGGACGTACGCTTTGGTTGGGATTGGGCAGATGCCGCAAATCCTCCATGTTGAGGTGCTTGTCTCCCGGCACCAGCTCCCGGCGGTCTATGCGGTAGGCATCTACCAGAAAGTCGAGGAAGTCCTGGGGCATGGCGCGGTCGTATACAAAACGGCACACGGCGCCTATCTTGCGTTTCTTTACCTTCTTCTTCACCTGCTCGATGATTTCGGAGGTATTGGCGGCATCGTCTATCAGAATATCCGCATCGCGTGAAATCTTGATGCAATAACTGCTGTCCACTTCATAACCGGGGAAGATGGTATCCAGATTGGCCTTGATGATGTCTTCAATGAACATTAGATAATAGTCTTTCCCCACCTTGGGCAGCTGGATGAAGCGCGGCACTTTGCTGTACGGCAGTTTCATCACGAAATACTGGATACGGTTTGGAGAACTGGCGGGAGCTCCTTTCAGATGAAGCCGTACGGCCAGATAGAGACGGTTGTCGCGCAGGAATGAAATCACCTTGTCCTTGCTTACGGGCACCGGGGCCAGATAAGGGAATATCTCTTCGCGGAAGAAGCTGCGCACAAAGTCGCGGTGAAACGGTTCTACGTTGCGGCTTTGATAAAATATGATGTGATGTTTCCGCAGGGCGGGCAGTATCTTCTGTTCGTAGATGCGGATACGTTCCTCCAGTTGGCGATTGACTTCTTGGTTGATTTCATCTACCAGTTCGGCGGCAGACTGCATAGTCTCTTCATCGCTTTGCGAGGCTCCGGTGGCTATGGCCTTATGGTCGGCTACGCGTATCTTGTAGAATTCTTCCAGATTGGAAGAGTATATAGAAATAAAGTTGATGCGTTCGTATAGCGGCAATGTCTCGTCTTCCGCTTCCAGCAGTACGCGGTAGTTGAAGGAAAGCCAGCTGATGTCACGTTTGAAATATCTGTTGTCCATGGTGTTAAGGTGTTAATGTGGCATATTAGCACATTACCACATTGTATTCTTCCCAAATATAATTACCTTTGTCTTAATAAACAAAGGAAAGATGACAAAAGTTGGTTTATTATCGGATACGCATGGCTACTGGGATGAAAAGTACCTGCAATATTTTGAGGGCTGTGACGAAATATGGCATGCCGGTGACATCGGTTCGCTGGAAGTGGCACAGAAGCTGGCGGCTTTCCGTCCCTTCCGTGCCGTGTATGGCAATATTGACGGGCAGGAGATACGGCAGCTCTATCCGCAGATTCTCCGTTTCACGGTGGATGGGGCGGAGGTGCTGATGAAGCATATCGGCGGTTATCCCGGCAACTACGACCCTTCCATCAAGGGCAGCATTCTGGTGCGTCCCCCAAAGCTGTTCATCAGCGGGCACTCGCATATACTGAAGGTGAAGTATGACAAGACGTTGGATGTACTCCACATCAATCCGGGCGCTGCGGGCATTCAAGGTTTCCATAAGGTGCGTACGATGGTACGCTTTGCGGTTGATGGGGGAACGTTTAAAGATTTGGAGGTGATAGAACTTGCTGACCGATGATGTAGTTTGTTTATTTACAATGGATTGTATTTACCGATTGTTTACGCTATAGTGTAAAAGCCGTTACATGCTAATGTAAAGGTCGTTACGCTATTGGGTAAAGGTCGTTACACTATTTGGTAAAGGTCGTTACACGCTGAGGTAAAGACCGTTTCATCAAGGGGGTGTGTCTTTTCCTGATTTAGCTAGACGCTTTTTCTTTTTATAACCGATATCAGTAGA
>ERZ791729.302-NODE-302-length-27904-cov-6.910482_pt1 | contig 27904 bp, 31 predicted proteins | sample MGYA00510043_ERZ791729 | MGnify/ENA primary metagenome ERZ791729 (study PRJEB30046, sample SAMN00715149) | human gut metagenome | study: EMG produced TPA metagenomics assembly of the A metagenome-wide association study of gut microbiota in type 2... | reverse complement strand
ACGATAATCCTTCTTAGGTGTTTTAATATAATCTTTTATATCCACTCGCTTTCCTTCACTAACATCCTTCTCAAAAGCAATTATTGCTTCATTTGTTAAATATGTATTTCGGCTTATTACCTTAGTATAATAACCCGTCTTACCAGCAAAATAAAGACAAATAAAAGAAAAAACTAGTGCATAGAAAATAAACCTTAACGTTTTAGGTATCTTTGGTTTCTTATCTTCCATAATCTTCTCCTAATAAATTACTTAAGCTTTCAGCAAAAGCCTTAACACTTAAAGATACCTCGCTTATTGTACTTTCTGGCCCACCAATTTCAATTAACATCACGTTCTCATTAAAATGCTGATTATACCTACTATTTTTACCATAAAAAGGCTCTCTCATTAATCCTTCATAACCCCTATTTAAAAATTCATTTAATTTATCTATCCCAAATTCAGGAATATAGTAACTTCTTCCTATATACTTTTTAAAATTTTTAAGGAAGTTGGGTTTTATTGTAAAAAATTCTTTATATTTTGATGGACTAACTCTTTCATAAAATTTGTTTTGAGTTCTTACAACTGCATATTTTTTTCTTTCTTTCATGCTTTTTTTGCAAAATTCATAATTTTCATAATCTGTTAAAGTTGCACCATAAAATATATAAGAAATTATTATATCAATTATTGTTATTATAAAACTCTTATTATTTTTATCTGATATTATTTTAACTCTTTTTAAATATTTATTTACTTTAGACATATTACCACCTCTTTGATTATAGCAGAAAAAATAAAGTTAATGAATAACTTTATTAATTTTTAGTATTAAATCGATTGTTTTTGTTATACTCAAAGTAAAGTAAAACTAGAGTTTGCTCTCTAGTTTCTTTTTTTAATTCCTGTTATGGTCGGAATCACCACTTTTTTACTGCTACTAAGTAGCAGTACATTATATGCAAAAGTGCACAACATAATTACTTATGTGTCAATAATATATTACAAATGAGTAAAATGTTTAGTTGTTTTTATTTTAGTATTTCTTCTGATATTTTCTTTATATCGTTTAAATATGTATCAATATCGCTATTATTTAATATATAGTAATCTGCATATGCAATTGGACCTGCTTTACTTAGATTTTCTATTTCTGATATATCTCTACTTATTGCTGATTCTTCTGTTAATGGTCTTATATCTCTTTTGGAGATTCTTTCATATCTAATATGTTTATCAACTACAATTGAAAGTACAATTAAATTTTCTTTGAATCTTTCTTTTAATACTTTTAGTTCATCCCATGAATAAAGTCCATCTAGTACGACATTTCCTTTTTTTAAACTTTCTTCTATTTTAGGTAAAAGTATTATTGCATATGCGGACATTCCATATTCTTTTCTTAGTTTTTCTCGCATATATTTTTCGTTTTTTTCATTTATTTCTAAACCTTCTTCTTTTATTTTATCAAGGGTTACTCCACCAAAATATATTTTTGTAAATCCAAGTGATTCGTAGTAATCGCATACTACACTTTTACCACTACCACACATACCAACTATAGCAATTATTTTATTCATTTTATCACCTACTTATACTTCTTTTATAACTGTTATATTTTTTTATTAAGTAAAAATATAATTCTTTTAATATTGCAATTAATGGGGAGGCAATAACCATACCAACTACTCCAAAGAAATATCCAAATACGAGTAAACTAATTATTACAGTTACTGGATGAATATTTATGCTTTTACTCATTATTATGGGATGTATAATATTACCTTCTATTGCTTGAATAATAAATATTGTTATCATTATGAGTATACCAAAGGTACTTCCTTTTGTAAAGCCAATTAAAATGGGTATTACTGCACCTATATATGGACCTATAAATGGAATTATATTTGTAATTCCACAAATAAATCCAAGTAAGAGTGCTCCATTTAAATTAAATATGTAAAACATTATACTAGTTAATATAAATACTAGAAATGAACTTAGTAGTGTTCCTTTTACATAATTTCTAAGGATTGTATTTGTTTTTAGTAATAATTCATAAGTATCTTTTTTTAAATATTTATTTAGTGATTCGTCTATAAATGAAGTATCTGTAATTAATAAGTAAAATGATATTATAACTCCTAATAAAATAGAAGATGCACCTTTTAAAATATTTATTAATGTAATTGGAATAGTATATGTTTTATCTATCATATATTTATTTAATATGGAAAGTGAATCTTTTTTTAGTGAATTAAAATCTATTTTTAAGTTATGAAATGTTTTGGTAATATAATCAATTAAATTATCTATAAAACTTGGAATATTTTTAATAAATTCATTACATTCTTTTATAAAAATTGGTACGAATGCAGTTATTAGTAAATATGAAATAAAGAATATTATTATATAAAGTATTATACATCCTAATATTTTATTTATTCCATTATTAGAAAGATATTTAATTATAGGTCTTAATAACCAAGCAATTACTACTCCTATAAATAATGGAGATAATATACGTAAAAATGTTGTGATAAATAACATTACATTTAATTTATTTAATATTAAAATAGATATATAAATTGCTATTATAAATATCAAAATATACATCTTTTTTAGAATTTTACTACTTATTCTTAATAATTGATTTACTTTTTTTGTATCAATTTCTTTATTCACTGTATCACCTATAATTATTATGGACTATAAAATATTTATAAATTCAAAAGAAAAAGAATATCGCTATTCTTCTATCTCATTTATACAAAAATATTTATTACATGCTGCATCTACTCTATTTTTTAAATTAAAGTTCTCCCCTTGTAGTGATGTGATCTGACTTATTACTCTTAGTGATATCTTTGGTGGCACTTCATTTATGTCTTCTACTATTATTTTATAATCTCCTATTGTTACATTTTGTGCGAATCTTCTTGTTAAATTCTCTATAAATTTATCCTCTACTATCCTTATATCTCCATTTAATCTATAGTGTGTTAAATCTATTGAATCATATGCTGCTGCCCCAAAATATAAAGTTTCTTTACTTAAAAAAGAATATAAAAAAGCCAACACTCACACGTTAGCTTCTTAAAATTAATCATCACTTATTTGTGTCTACACACACTATTTAACAATCAGCTTCTTTTCTTTACTCCTGTAAATCTTCCTGTTTCATCTCTTAATTTAATATTGTTAGCAATACTAGTAATACCACCTTTTGATAAGCCCTCTTTTTTGCTAAGTTCAATTTTATTTCTTATCATTTCTAATACTCTAGGTGAATCTTTTCCGTATATATTCATTATTCTTGTAACATTATTTAAATCTCTTTGTACAGTTGAAAATGGTATATCCAGTTTTCCACCTAAGTTTTTAAGTGTTACATCTTGCATACTTAAAAATGTTGTTATTTCTTTTTGTATTCTTCTATTTATTAATATATCTTGTTCTTTACTTAGCATTTTCATCTTCCTTATATTTTTTACATATTTTATCTAATTTAGTAACTATTTCATCTACATTGTCAAAGTTTTTTAATCTAATTCCACTTGCAAGTTTGTGACCTCCACCATTATATTCCATAGCAAGTTCATTTATTATAGGTCCTCTTGAACGAATTGAAACTCTTACCATGTCCATTTTTTTGTCTTCTGAAAATGTTACCCATGTTAATAGTTCTAAAATATTAGTTAATTCGCTTACCATATTACCTGCACTTGCAGGATCTACCATATATTCTTTTTGTATTTTATCTGTTATTGAAATATATCCAACACCATTTTTTGTTACTTTAATGTTATCGAATACATAACCAATGAATCTTATTTCATTTATATTTCTCATATACATTTTTGGATATAATTCACTAATATCTAAGTTATAATCATTTATTAAGTTAGCACATAATATCATTGTTGTTGGACTTGTACATGGATACATAAATCTATTAGTATCTGCTACTACTCCCATATATAGTTTTTCTGCAGAATCTTTATCTAATTTTAGTTTTGTGTTATTACATAAATCTATTATCATTTCGCATGTACTAGATTTATTTTCATCAATTAATTCAATATCACAAAATTTTTCTTCAAATGGATGGTGATCTATTTTTATTTTATATGCAAAAAGAGAAATATCATCTATATCTATTCTTTTTATTATTGGTGTATCAAGTACAATTAATAAAGAGTTTTTATAATCTATATTTTCTTCTTTATCTAAAGAACCCATGAATTTGAATTTAGATGAATATGCTCCTACTGCATATACTTTTTTATTAGGAAAAGTATTTTCTATTACTTTTTTTAATCCAAGTTGAGAACCAAGTGCATCTATATCTGCACCTACATGTCTAGAAATTACAATGCTATCATATTTTTTTATTAATCTAAATATTTCTTTATGCATTTTCTTTCTCTGTTAAATTGTAAGTATCTCTTGCTATCATAACTTCTTCATTTGTAGGAATTATATAGCAAGGTACAGATGAATCTTTTGCACTAATAAGTTTTTCTTCTCCTCTTACATTATTTGCAACTTCATCTAATTTTATACCTAAAGCACTTAGACCATCTATTATGTTTTTTCTTGTTATTATTGAATTTTCACCAATACCAGCAGTAAAGCATAAAGCATCACATCCACCCATTAAAACGTAATATTTGGCTATATATTCTATTACTTTTCTAGCATATATATTTTGTGCAAGAATGCATCTTTTGTTTCCTTCTTTTGCACCATCTTCAACATCTCTTGAGTCACTGCTAACTCCGCTTATACCAAGAAGTCCGCTTTTTTTGTTTAACATATTATCTACTTCTTTAATACTCATACCTGTAACTTCCATAATATATGGAATAATACTTGCATCTATATCTCCACATCTACTTCCCATTACTATACCTGCATTAGGTGTAAGTCCCATAGATGTATCTATACATTTACCATTTAATACTGCACTTATACTTCCACCATTTCCTAAATGGCAAACTATTATTTTTGTGGTCTCTCTACCTAGTATTTCATTTATTCTTTTTGAAACATATCTATGACTTGTTCCATGCATACCATACTTTCTTACTGCATAATCTGTATACCATTCATAAGGAACTGCGTACATATATTGCTCTTCAGCCATAGTTTGATGGAATGCAGTATCAAATACTGCTACATGTGTTGCATTTGGCATAAATTCTTTGAATGCCTTAATTCCTGTTAAAGATGCAGGATTATGTAAAGGTGCAAGTACTTTATATTTTTCAATAACTTCTTCAACGTAATCATTAACAATTACACTATCACTAATTTTATCAGCACCTTGTACAGCTCTATGACCTACTCCCTTAACTTCTTCTAGAGAATCAACTATATTATTTTCTAGTAATTCTTTAGTTAAGAAACCAACAGCAACTGAATGATTTGATAATTCTACTTCTTTCCTTATTTTTTCTCCATTTAATTTAATAGTATAAAAACTATTATCAATACCAATTCTTTCAAATACTCCAGATATTAGTACTTTTTCTTCAGGCATTTCATATAATTGAAATTTTAATGATGAACTACCTGCATTAACTGCTAAAATTTTCATAAAATCAACTCCTACTAACAATTATATACTAAAAACTTAAATTTTGGTAGAACTAAAAGAAAAAAATGAGTTAATTCATTTTTTCTTTAATAAAATCAGCTAATTTTTGTGCATATTCCTTAATTATCTTTTCATTTTCGCCTTCTATCATTACTCTAATAAGTGGTTCTGTTCCCGAAGGTCTAATAACAATTCTTCCAGTTTCATTTAGTTTTTCTTCATATTTTTTTATTTCTTCTATAATTACATTATCAGTATAAAAATTATTCTTTTTATCATTTGAAACAGGTGTATTTATTAAAACTTGCGGATATTTTTTCATTACTTTTGATAACTCATTTAAACTTTTGTTAGTTCCTGTAATAACATTTAATAATTCAATTGCTGTAAGTTCTCCATCACCTGTATTTGCATGTTCCATAAAGATAGTATGACCAGATTGTTCTCCTCCTATACTATAATTATTTACTAGCATTTCTTCTAGAACGTATCTATCTCCAACTTTTGTAGATACGAAGTTTATATCGTTGTCTTTGCAGAATTTAATTAAACCAAGATTGCTCATAATTGTTCCAACAATACTATTGTTTTTTAATTTACCCTGTTCTTTTAAATACATTCCAATTATTGCTAAAACATAATCTCCATCTATAATATTTCCTTCGTTATCAATTGCTATACATCTATCTGCATCTCCATCAAATGAAAAACCAACATCGCATTTATTTTTTATTACATAATCTTTTAATATATTTATATGAGTAGAGCCAGCATTTTCATTAATATTAATACCGTTATATTGATCATTTATTATAAATGTTTTGCAATTAAAAGATTCGAATACTTTCCTAGCAGTTTTACTTGATGAACCATTAGCACAATCTAATGCGATTTTTAAATTAGAAAAATCATGTTCTTTTTTAGATATTAAGTATGATATATAATCATTTATTAATGTAGTATCTTCTTCTATTGTTCCTATTTCAGATGTTTTAGGAACTGATTCAATTTTATTTACTATTTCTTCTATTTCATCTTCTAGTACATCTTCTAGTTTAAAACCATTTTTATCAAATATTTTTATTCCATTAAATTCATAAGGATTATGAGATGCGGTTACCATAATACCTGCTTGAAAATTATGTTTCCTCACTAAATATGAAATTGCTGGTGTTGGAATAACACCTGTTTTTACTACAGTAACTCCTTTTGAACTAAGACCTGCACTAATAGAGTTTACTATCATATCTTTACTTATTCTAGTATCATTTCCTACTAAAACTTTAACATTTTCATTATTTCTTTTTAATATATATGCAAGTGCAATACCTATATTCATTGCGAGTAAAGAAGTTAATTCAGTACCTGCAACACCTCTTACTCCATCTGTTCCAAATAATCTAGCCATTTTTAATTTCCTTTCTTATAATAGTATTTTTATCTTTAACTATAGAATTCTCAGGTATAACACCCCTTACCATTGTTAAAGGATAAATACTTGTATTTTTTTTAATAATAGTTCCTGGACATAAAACGCTATTACAGCCAATTTCAACATAATCTCCTACTAAACTTCCCATTTTTCTTAAACCAGTTTCTATTTTTTCTTTATCTTTTATTATAATATTGCTCTTATCATTTTTTAAATTACTAGTTATTACACCAGCACCCAAATGAGCATGATAACCAATAATAGAATCTCCAACATAATTAAAATGAGGTATTTGTGCATTATCAAAAATAATAACATTTTTTAATTCTGAACTATTGCCTATAACACAATCTTTTCCAACAATTGCACTTCCTCTAATAAATGCACCTGGTCTTATTTCGGTATCAGAATCAATAATACAAGGCGAGATAATTGTTGATAATTCACTTACTTTTGCTGTTTTATGAATCCATATATTTTCTTTAATTTCTAAATATTCTTCTTTATTTAAGTTTTTACCAAGTTCTATTGTATAGTTTTTAATATCTTTTAATATTTCATAACCATATTTACAATTTAAAAATAAATCATTTGCTATTGTATGTTTTAAATCAAACAAATCTTTTATCATGTTTAACCTCCAAATACATTATATCACGTATAATACTGAGTAGTAAATTGATTAGTTTTGATAAGTTGAAACTTTTGATATTTACATTATAATATTTATATTCATTTTTATAAAAATGAATATAAATATCTGCGATTGAGTTTAGGCAAATTATATCAAGGGTCTTTGTATCCATTTCTATGACGGCCTAGCTCTTTTCTTTTTATTATCCTAGTTTTAGAATGTGAGGATTAATTTTTAATCTTATATAACAAGCGTGATGAGGAATATTGAGATTCTAGAGTTCAATCGTATATGAAAGGAAGTATGCCTATGCAAAGTGTTCTAGCCATTGATGTGGCTAAAGGTAAAAGTATGGTATCTTTAATTAGTTCTTGTGGTGAAGTTCTAATTGAACCATATGAAATTAATCATTCTATTAATGATTTTACTAATTTACTTAATAAAATTAATAAGCAAAAATTAGATAATGTTTCTGTAATAATGGAATCTACGGGTATTTATCATAGACCTGTTGAAAGATTTTTTTTAGAAAATAATTTCAAAGTATTTGTTATTAATGCATTATACTCAAAAATGTATAAACGTAACTTAAGAAAAACAAAAACCGATAAATTAGATTGTATATCTTTGTCAGAATTATTCTTTACTACTGATTTTAGAGAATATATTAAACCAGATGATATTTATTTAAATATGAATGCTCTATCTAGACAATATCATGCTTTAGATGAACTATGTGTTAATTTGAAAAATAGATATAAAAATTTAGTTTATTTGTGTTTTCCTGAATATGAGTTAATATTTAAAAAGAAAACTATTTATAGTGACTTAGCACTAAGTTTTATCGAAAAATACCCACATGCTGATATTATTTCTAATACTAGAATAGATACATTGCAAAATTTCTTTAAAAAGAATGGTTTTAGACATTGGAAAAAGAAACCTGCAACAATAAAAGAATATGCAATCAACTCTTATCCATCTGTTTCGAAAGATGATGAAATAACTTCAAGTCTGTCACAACTTGCAAGATTAATTAATACTTATCAAAAAGAAATAGAAACAATTAAATATAAAATAATATTTTTAGGGAAGAAAACTTAATACTTTGAAAGTATTAATTCTATCTTTGGTATTGGTGAATTTACAGCATCGCTAATAATCGCAGAAATTGGTGACATAAATAGATTTAAAAACATAAAAGAATTAACTGCATACTGTGGATTAGATCCTTCGATAAAGCAATCTGGTAAATCTATAAATATAAAAGGTCCAATTTCCAAATCTGGAAACAAATATTTAAGAAAAATTCTTTTTATATCTATATTAAATATTCTAAGTGTTACCAGAGTATGTCATATAGAAAATGATATTGAAACTTATTACAGAAAAAAACGCAATGAAGGAAAACATCATTACGTTGCAACAATTGCATGTACAACTAAACTTCTTCAACAAATTTTTGTACTATGCAAACAATTAGATAAGTAATCAACACCACTTGATTACTTTAATATTATATACTAAATAAGCACATAATTTCAAAATTTTAAAAAAATAGAAATTTCGTGTCTTTTCAGTATGCATTAATATAACACAAAAATTTATTGTTGACAAATCTTAGAATGTCATAATTATGCATTATGTATATTATACCGTTTGCAGTATAATATATTTTATTCAACAAAAAAAGAACATTAATAGCTCTTTTATGAGGTGTTCAGTTCTGTTCGGAGGTGTTCAGTTCTGTTTGGAGCTGTTCACTTCTGTCCAGTGGTGTTCAGTTCTGTTCGGAGGTGTCCAGTTCTGTTTGGAGCTGTTCACTTCTGTTCAAAGCTGTTCAGCCAAATTATTGTTTTATAATATATTTTCCATAAGCGTCATTTTTTGTAGTACCAGTCCATATTATTAATTCTTTTTCTATTAATCTGTTTAGCAATGCTACAGCAGTAGTTTTACTTCTACCTATTATATTACTAATTTCTTCTCTTGTTGCTCCATTGTTATTAATAATAAATTCAATTGCTTTTTGCTCAGGATATGTTAATTTATTCCAAATATTTTTTACTGTTTCATTTGATGAAGCATTGTTTACATTAGATCTATTTTCTATATCATTATCCAAAACAAGCAATACTGAATTACGATCCGGTTCAGAATAATCTGGATCTTTCAAATTATAGTCATGCATCTCTTTATAAATTCTTTTTACACCTTCATTTAATTCTCTTACAATGCCAAACTCAACTAATGCTCTTGCAATCTGTGGATTTCTTGAATATCTTTTTACCTTCATTGTATCTAATGTTACAAAACCGCCAAGTTTACCAGGAGAAGATATTTCCATTCTATTATTATATATTTTAACTATTATTTGTTCACCACTATTAGAATAATCTCTATGGGTTACAGCATTAACGATTCCTTCATACCATGCAAATTCCGGATATTCAGGATGTTTTTCAAATACACCATTTGAATTTAAATAACTAAATTCTCTTAATTGCGAATTAATAAAATCCTTGGCTTCATTTAAAATTCTATATAAATTTTTATCAAAAGTCTTTTCTTTTATTACATTCATTGAAGTTCCAATTTGAAAATCATTACCTTCAAATTTAATTACTCTTAAACGAGAGCAAGGAAAATATATTGATGGATTTTTACCAAATAAAAGCATACCTGCATTAGTAAATTTTAATTCACCCTTAATTTCTCTAATATAACCTCTTGCTTTTAATACAGAAATATCATCAGCATCTGTATCAATTTTTTTCTTAAAAATACCAACTATTTCTGTATCAATATCATCCATGCTAGAATCCCAAACAATTTGATTTTCAAAATTAGTTTCATTTCTATCATATTCTAAACTTTTTATTTGATCATATGTTAGTTTAATAGATGAGTCTCCTTGTCTACAATAAACCTCATCCTTAACGTTTCTAATTACTCTATTCATAGATGGTTCTACGTGATATAAAATTATAATATCATCTTCACCTTTAGAATTATTAATATTTATTATCTCGCAATTGCAAATTGGTGTCGGCTTTAAGTATGCTGAAACTATTTTCTGTGCTTCGTTTAATTTATCTATTCCATATTTGTTAAACCCTTCTATTTTTCCATTATCTGCAACACCAAGTGCTACTATTCCTCCTTGAGCATTAGCTAGTGCCATTACCTCATTAGCAACCGTTTTCAATTCTGTTTTACCAGATTTCCATTCAAAATATAGATTTTCAGGTTGTTGCAAATATTCTATTGTGATTTTTTTGTTTATTTTAGATAAAGACATATTATCACCTCATTAATATTTTATCATAAAAATGAGTTATTTATTCAATTATTAAAATATTTATACTAAATAAATTTTTAATTCTAATTTTTTTGTACCTAAATTGTACCTAAAATTATTTTAGCAATACTGATGCCTCGCAAACCATTTTAAAATGGGTACAAAAAAATGAGAGCACGGTTAAATGCTCTCTTCATGGGAAAGAACATCCTACAACACCTCCATGATGAGAACAGCATCCTCTTTGAGCATAAACACAAAAAGGCATTAATAAAATAATTAATAATAAAATTTTTATATTTTTCACTTCACAAACCTCACATTAATTTACTCATATCTTTCCATTACTTCTTTTGCAAGAGGTATATCTGCAGGAGCTAAATCATAATTTAATAAATCATTTATTTTTACCCAAGCATATTCTGAGTGTGCATGAAGTTTAAAGTTACCATCAATATATTCACATTCATATAATTTAAGTATTACATTACCATGTGGATAATTAAAAGTGCTTTGTGATATAAAATCTTTTGCTTTAACTTTTACATCAAATTCTTCATAAATTTCTCTTTCTATAGCTATTTTTTCATCTTCATTTTCTTCGACTTTACCACCAGGAAATTCCCATTTACCTTTTGCATCTTTATCCGTAGATCTTTTTGCAATTAATACTTTATTATCCTTAAAAATTAAAGCCGCTACTACATTTATATCTTTACTCATACAACACTACCTTTCGTTAATTCTATTATACTATATTTTCAATATTAAAAAAACTAAATGTTTTTTGATATTTAGTATTTACTTAACTTTCTTTACTAATAGAAAATGTTATTATTAATTTGCAAAGTACGCATTTTTTAAAATCCAATTTTTTCCTAACTTATGCTAAAAAAACACTATTTTTTAGTGCAAACTGTCAAACAAAAAAATCTCTTTCGAGATTTTAATTAGCATCTTCTATCGTAAATATTTTCTACAACATTTTCTTCACAACACGTATTACATGGAGTAAAAGTATGTTTATAAATATGATGATTAATTATTCTAGTATTGCAAGGTTTAATATGAGGTACTTCATAGCAAATATATCTATGACACACCCTTTCCTCTGGGCACTCATAAACTGGTTCACATGTACATCCCATCATATTTTCTACTTTACCCATATCTTCCATAGCAGGTCTTTTATCACAATTCATAATAGGTAATTCCTCCTTTTACATTATATTATTCGAAAAAATTATACATGTATGGGCTTTTTATATATATCAAAGCATAAAAAAATGATGCCTTGCACCATTATTTTGATTTTTTATCATTTTTAGGAATAACAAATTCTCTAGTATTATAATAATATTGACATCCACTTATAACACTGAATATTGTTGCTATAATTAAGCATATTTTTGCAAGTGGGAAGTGGAAAAACTCACAAGGAAAATTACTAAAGAAAGTTAGTGTTAATCCAACCATCATAAAGGCAGTTTTAATTTTTCCCATTGAGGAAGCCGCTACTACTTTACCCTTATTTCCAGAAATCATTTTACAAGTATCAGTAATAATATCACGAGTAATAATAACAACTGGTACTACCAAAGGAATCACTCTATCATACGCAAGTATAATAAGTACACCATTTACTAAGATTTTATCAGCAATAGCATCAGCCATCTTACCAAAATCAGTAACCATATTATATTTTCTTGCTATATGTCCATCAAGTTTATCTGTAAGTGAGGCAATTAGAAATAAAGTTCCTGCAATAATATATTTTAAATTAAATGTAACTCCATGATATAAATATACTGGCCATGAAAAGCCTAAAGCATGCCATGGTATACATAACATAATAAGTATAATAAATGCTAAAACAATTCTTGAAATTGTAAGTTTATTTGGTAAATTCATTTCCTACTCCTTATAACTTATCTCACTAGCAACTCTAGTGTTAACAGTAATTTGTTTTACAGCCCAGAAAACTGCAAAAACTGCTAAAATAACAATTAATACATATACAAGTACATATAAAACATTATTTGGTTTCTTTTCATGTCTTGTATATGGTGAAAATACTTTTTCTTCATTACCTTTAGTATTTTCCTCGATTTCCTTTTCAATATCTTTTACAGGTATTTTTGATGTTGTTTCAAAAACATATTCATTAAACTCATCTACTATTTTATCAGCATCAAGTCCTAAATATTTAGCATAATTACTAATATATTTTTTTAATGCAAATATGTCTTGAAATGCACCAGTTTTACCATCTTCGATATTTTCAAGAATTACTTTTTCAAGATTAAGATCACTACTTACTTCCTCAAGGGAAAGACCAGCAGCCTCTCTAGTATCTAGAAAAAGACTTCCAATATCTTTCAAACTAAATCTCTCCTTAATTAAAAAATAAAAATAATATCTTAATAAGCCATGTTCTGTACCATTACTGGTGACAAACATTTATCTATGTACAAAGTACATCTAGTCTTAGGTTCGTTTTCCCTTGACCAGCTCCCCTACCAAAATTTGGGTTTCTCACTCGCGGGGTTTACCACGTTCCACTTCTTTTATTTCTAAAAGACTCGTCTCTTTGGCACTTTTATACCTAATCATTTCATTTTCAGAAATTTTCGGAGCCGTTAGCATATGCTACCTTAAGTTATTTATTCCTTAAGCACGAACATATTATCCATCACAGGATAAGTGAGCATGGACTTTCCTCAATAAAACTAAAAGTCTTACAGCGTTTGTCTAAAGATATTATTCATTTCTTCCATAAACAATTTTTTCTAAGTTACTTATTCTTTTTAGTAAATCAATGTTAGTAACTTGTTTGTTAGAACTATCCTCTTGCGTTTCAAGTTTTTCTTTTAACGCACGAATTTCTTGTTTAAGTGTATAATTATCTGATGTTAAATCATTAATTTGACCTTTAAGATTCTTAATAATATTATTATACTCAGTATAATCTCTTATGATCATATCAAGATATTTATCAACCTCTTGAGGCCTATATCCTCTTGCATCAATTTTGAAATCATGCTCTAGTATCTCCCCTGGTGTTAAATAAATCTTTTCATTATACATTTTTACACCTTCCAACATAAAAATTATAGCAAATTTCTTACTTATTTGTCAATATCCGTAAGGTTTTCATATTTTATCAAAAGTTTAGCATAATTAGTATCATCAATTAATTTACTTATAATAAAATCTATATCCATTAGTATCACCACTATTATAATATGATAAAAGAAAAATGTTATCAACAACTTCGACAAAACATGTCATTTATTTTATAAAAAAAGTATGCTATAATTAAAATGGTGAATATAAATGAATTATCCAACTGCAATTAAAAAGACCTATAAAAAACAAATTAATTATGGCAACCGTGGTATGGATTTAGAAAATTTTATTAACCAAACCAACGAGTACTACTTAGAAAAGGATATTGCTGTAATCTATAAAAAACCTACACCTATTCAAGTAGTAAAATATAATTATGATAACAAAAGAATAACTGATGCCTTTTATTTAACTCAATCTACCTTAGATTATAATGGAGTTTATAAAGGCTACTACATAGAATTTGATGCAAAAAATACAAATAAAAATTTTTTACCGCTTAATAATATAGCAGAGCATCAAATTAAACATATGAAAAATATTGTAAAACACAAAGGAATATGCTTTTTACTTATTGCAATTAATAGTGAATATTATGCTTTACCGGCAAAAATGTTATTTATTTTTATTGATAAAAAAGAAAGAAAAAGTATTCCTTATGATTTTATAAAAGAAAATGGTTATAAACTTGATTATAATTATTTAAAAGGAATAGATTATATAAAAGCTGTTGATTTAATGATAAAGGAGAATGTATGAGAAAATTAAAAATTCAAAGAAAATTAAGGAATTTTAATAGTAATGTAAAAACAAAAATTAATAATGAAATAAAAAGAAAAGGAAAAAAAGGATTTATTTGGGAAATAATATTTAGCTTTTTAATATTTTGTGCAAGTGCTGTTTTAATATTTGTACTTTATATTATAATTAGTGCTCCAAACTTTGAAAAAGATAAACTATATAAAAAGGAAGCCACAGTTATTTATGATAAAAATGGAATTGAATTTGCAAGGGTTGGACAAGAAGACCGTGAACTTATTGAATATAAAGATCTTCCTCAGGTATATATTGATGCCTTAATAGCTACTGAAGACTCAAGATTTTTTCAACATAATGGACTTGATATTGCCAGATTCTTAAAAGCCTCAGTAGGACAGCTTGTTTCCTCAAAAGCAGGTGGTGCTTCAACTATTACAATGCAACTTGTTAAAAAGACTTATACAAATGGAGCTTCCGAAGGTATAGCGGGTATTGTTCGTAAATTTACCGATATATATATGGCTGTATTTAAAATAGAAAGTTCATATACTAAAGAAGAAATACTAGAATTTTATTCAAACTCATTATGGTATGCCAACGGAAGAAGCATTAATACAACAGGTATTTATGGTATAGAACAAGCAAGTCAACATTTTTTTGGTAAAAGTGTTAGAGATTTAAACCTTGCTGAGGCATCATTAATTGTTGGAATGTATCAAAACCCAAGATTATATAATCCATACAAAAACCCTGTTGGTTGTCGAAATAGACAAAAAATAGTTTTAAAATTAATGGTTAATCATGGATACATAACTGAAGAAGAAATGAATGCTGTACTTGAAATACCAATTGAAAGTATGGTAGCGGATGATAGTGATGCAGTATCTACTAACGATTATCAAGCAATAATTGACCATGTAATTGATGAAGTGTATGAAAAAACTAAAAAAGACGCTAGACAAGTACCAATGAAAATTTATACTACATTTGATTTAAAAGTACAAGATGTTCTTGTTAAACTTGAAAAAGGTGAATTATTTAAATACTATAATGATTATGACCAAGAAGGAACTGCAATTACATCAATCGAGGATGGTTCGATAATTGCTCTTTCTGGAGGTAGAAAATATGGTGCAAGAGGATTAAATCGTGCAACTGATATTAATCGTCAACCAGGTTCTACTGCAAAACCATTATTTGATTATGCACCTTATATGGAATATCTAAATGGTTCTCCAGGAGATTATTTCTTCGATGAACCTTATGCATATTCAACAGGTCAATCAATTAATGATGCCGATAGAAAATATCAAGGTATGATTACGTTAAGAAAAGGTCTTATTGGTTCAAGAAACGTAACTGCCTTACAAGCATTTCAAAAGGTAGCTGCTAAAGATCAAAGTTTAATTGAAAATTTTGTTCATAGCGTAGGAATTAATTATGGTTCTGCATTATATGAATCTGCCTCAATTGGTGGTTTCAATGGTACTAACCCACTTGAAATGAGTGCTGCTTATGCTGTATTTGGCAGAGGTGGATATTACATTAAACCTTATTCATTTACAAAAGTTATTTTTGAAGATGGAACAACATATGAAAATAAATATACAAAAGAAAAAGTTATTAGTGAAGAAACATCTTATATGATTACTAATGTTTTAGTAGACACAGTTAGAGATAGTTGGTCTGGTTCAATAAAAATAAGTGGTACTGAAGTTGCTGGTAAAACAGGTACAACAAATCTTGATACAGCAACACAAAAAGCACAAAATTTACCTGCAGATTTAATTCCAGACTCTTGGAACATTACATATAATCCAGAATATTCAATTGCTTTATGGTATGGATATGATAGACATAGAACTGATTATTATATGAATACTAATACTGGATGGACTGCAAGAAGTAGAATAATGGAAGCTCTTGCAAGAAATATTTATAGCACGAATAAAACATTTAAAAGGCCTTCGGGTGTAATAAGTGTTGAAGTTGAAAAAGAAACAGTACCTTTAATGTTAGCAAGTGAATATACTCCTGAAGATATGAGAATGACTGAACTATTTAAGGAAGGAACAGAACCAACTGAAACATCAATAAGATATCAAAAACTTGAGGCTCCTACAGGAGGAAAAGCAAGTTATAATGGTAATGAAGTAACACTTTCTTGGACAGGTATTAAAACACCAGATGCAATAAATAGTACTTATTTACAAAATTATTTTAATGATAATTATGCAGCATTTGCTACAAAATATTATGAAAAAAGAATTGAATATAATAATAGTTATATTGGTAAACAAGGTTATGAAGTTTATATGCAAAATGAAGATGGTTCTTTAAAAGAATTGACCTTTACCGAAGGAACAAGCTATAAACAAACTATCGAAGGTGGAAAATCATATAAATTTATTATTAAATCAAGTTATTCAATCTTTAAGGCAAACCAATCAGATGGTTTAATTATTAATGTTACTACAAAAACTGATACAACAATCGATGATATAATTAATCAAGATAAAGATAAGGATAAGGATAAAGATAAAGATAAAGATAAAGATACTGGATTAAACTAAAAACAAGGATTAAATTTTCCTTGTTTTTTTATATTTACAATCCATTTTACAGTTTTGACATAATGGATTTTTTGCTTTACAATAATATCTACCAAATAAAAGTAATTGATGATTAATTTTATTATATTCACTTTTATCAAATATTTTAGATAACTTTTTTTCTATTTTTAAAACATCATCATTTTTATTAGCTAGTCCTAGTCTTTTTGAAACTCTTTCTACGTGTGTATCTACCGCCATTGTAGGAATATCAAATAGTTCTGATAAAACCACATTCGTAGTCTTTCTACCTACACCAGGCATTAGTTCTAACTCTTTTCTATTATTTGGAACTATTCCATTATATTTTGTTAATAAAATGTTACTAATTTCTTTAATATATAATGCTTTCTTATGATAAGAACCTAAAGGTTTAATAATATCTTCGATTATTTTTACATCTAAAGAAGCTATTTCATTTAAATTATATTTATATAACTCTTTAGTTACTTCATTAACTCTTTTATCTGTTGTTTGAGCAGAAAGCATCACAGATATTAAAAGTTCATAATCTTTATTATAATCTAGTTCACACTTAGGATTAGGTATATAATAATCTAAATTATCTCTTAAATTAGTTATCATCATCTAACCAATTATATTCAAAAACACTTGTTTCAAAGTTTTTTACTTCCTTATTTATTTTATTTTCATTAATTTCTTTTTCTAACTCTTCCTTACCCTTATATCCTTTTTTATTCCATTCAAATAATATTTTATCTATATATCTAAGTGAAGGTGCATCATTTTTAATTGCTTCATCTAAGGCTTCGAGAATAAGTGATTCACTAAACCCTTTTGAAAGCCAAGCATTTATTATTTCATAGTCCATACCTGATAAACCTTTACCAAACTTTTCTTGAAATTTAAAGAAAATACTATTTTCATTCTTTTCCTCTTTTTCTAAATCAATAGTTTCTTTTAAGTTATTATAAAAATTTTCTAATGATACTTTATCAATAACTTTTCCACCTTCATTTTTAATTTGATTTAATTTAATTAATTTTTTTGTAAGTAAACTATTAAAGGCTATTAAAGTATCATTTTCAGATAAACAAGTCGCTTTAGATATTTTTTTTATATCAAAAGTTAAATCATAATCATTATCAAAGTACATTAAAACTATAAACTCTTTTAAAGTTAAATTATATTTTAATGCCTCTTTTAAAAAAAGGGTTTCAATTATAAATTTTTTGTTGTCTTTATTCATTTTTGTACCTACCTAATATAAATTTTTTAATTTCATTTTTTTTATTTTTTAAATTCTTTTTTAAAATTTCAATTTTAACATCAGTTATTATTTCACTAACCTTTTTTGAGGGTTCAAGATTTAAAAGTGTCATTACTTCTTTACCAGTTATATCAATATCTTTCATACTTTTTATAGGAAGATTTTTATATATTTTGTTGATAGTTTGTTTGTTTATATGTAAAACATCTCCGGCTACATAAGAAAGATATAATCCATAATTAAATAATGTAAAGTTATTAATTCTATTTTGATTTATTATTTCCTTTATCTTGGCAATATTATCTTTTTCCTCTTTAGTATATTCAATTTGTTTTACCTCTATTTGAGAAAGCATACCTAAAATATCCACAGTAAAAGTTATATCTTCATTATATTTAAGTCCTAAAACTTCACTTATTTTTGTTTCATCTAAAAGCTTTAAACCTTTTTTAAAATTTTTATTTGAAAATATTTTAATTAATTCATCTTTAACTCTTTTAGGGCTTAAAGTACTAACCTTTTCATAATTATTTTTAATTGCATTATAAGTATTTTCTTCGATATCAAAATCTAATATACTTGCAAATCTTATTGCCCTAAGCATTCTAAGGGGATCTTCAGTAAATTTATCATTAGCATTGCCAAGCGATCTTATAATACCTTTCTTAAGGTCTTCCTTACCATTTAATAAATCTAATATTTTATCATTTTTATCTAAACATATTGAATTTATAGTAAAATCTCTTCGATTAATATCCTCGAGTAAATTGCTAACATATTCTATTTCAATAGGCTTTCTATTATCATATTTTTTTTCTTTTCTATATGTTGTTATATCAATGTTGTATTTTTTAATTTTCATATTAAGTCCACCATAATTATTAAGATTTTGTTTCACATTAAATAAATGAATTAAATCTTTAGGTTTAGCATTTGTGCATATATCAACATCATAAGAGTTTTTTTTAAGTAGATAATCACGAACAAAACCACCTACTATATAGGCTTCATATCCTTCACTTTCAATTTTTTTTAGAATATTTTTTATAATTTTATCCATAATCTCTCCGTAAATATTTTAACATAATTTTATATTAAAAAAAAGGACATAAAGTCCTAGAATGTATTTTAATATTAATGATAATATTAAAATTGATGAATGCCCCAGGCGAGATGAATACTCACACACTTTTATATGTGCTTACTGGCTTAGCCAACACATCGTTATTCCTTCACAAGCACCCACTTATAAATAAATTATACCATGTATACATTAAATGTAACAAAATTATTTGAATATTGGGAAGATATAGTAGTGGAATGTCTTCCCGTTTCATTTCTAAACTGATCGAATTCGACAACTTTAAAATTTTTTTTCATAATTATTTAATACTTTTTGTTAAAGAAAGTTTTTGTACATTATTTTTATTATTTTCTAACTGAGTACTTGGATTATAGATAAGCTTATCATCCTCAAACCAAGAACCACATACAATTCCGCTTCTATGAATTATTGCAACATTAAGATATGTTGGTCTACGATTTTGAATATGAGTTGCTAGTTTATCACCTACACAAATACGAACTGGTATGCCTTGATAATTAGCAATTAAGTATACATTTCGTCTTCTTATATCAGTTTCATTTGATATATTTAGTTTTTTTAGTGTGTAATTAAAAACATCATCTGTTTCTTTACTGCCAGGTAAAAGACGATTTAAATATAGTGGAATTCCTAATCTAGAATATTCATCGATATCAAACGATTCATCAATTGTAACTCTTAAGCAAAGTTTTTCTCCAAAAAGAATTTTAGCCTGTTCAATAGTCAAAATTGGTTTTGTGGCTTTGAATATTTTTTTGTTTATTTCTTCGTTAACAGAATTGCGATGTAAATTTATATGATTAATTTTAGTTATACCACTAAAATAATCTTCGTTAAGTGCTGCACCATTAGTATTCCAGTTTATATATGAATCGGGAAAGTAAGCTTTTATTAAATCTATTAAACTATTAAAATCTTTAGAATTAAGTGTCCCACCAGTAATAGCAACATTTTTTATATTAGGAAACTCCCTTAATACTTTTTCACATATTTTCAGAAAATTTGCATTATCTATTGAATTTTTTCTAAGATATGTATCAATACAATATTCACAATTTGCATAACAAGGTTCTGGTAAATTTATTACTATTGAATTAACAAAATCTAAACAAGGAATGCCAAAAACTTCACGAAAATGTGCATTAAAAGTTTCTATTCCTAGTTCCTTTTGAGCCGCTAATAATTCTTCATTTGCCTGATAATCTGAATCAATCATAAAAATGCCTCCTTTTTATGAGATATTATATCATAATTTTATATAAAATAAATAAATATTTAATCAAAATAATACTCGAACTAAAAAGCTCGAGTTAAGTATTTTATTGGTGCTTGTAATCGGGGTCGAACCGATACTTTCTTTTGGAAAAATAGATTTTGAGTCTATCGCGTCTACCAATTCCGCCATACAAGCAACAAACAAATACATTATATCATTTAATTATTGTTTTTTCAAATAGTCTAAAACAATTTCTTTATCATCTAGGTGATGTTTTTCATGTCCTATAATTTGATAATCTTCATGTCCTTTACCAAGAATTAATAAAGTATCATTTTTATTAAGCATTTCTAATCCTTTATTAATAGCCTCTTTTCTATCAAAGATTATTTCATAATTTGTTTTATGAACACCACTTATTATATTATCCATAATTATTTTAGGGTCTTCAGTACGAGGATTATCATTAGTAAATATTACATAATCACTTTTTTGGGTAGCAACATTTCCCATAATAGGTCTTTTTTTAGGATCTCTATCTCCACCACAACCTACAATAGTAATTATTTTACCTTTTTTATTTTCTAAAAAAGAATTAATTATTTTTTCAACAGCATCTGGTGTATGGGCATAGTCAATAACTGCTTCAGCATCACGTACTTTAATTTGTTCACATCTTCCTTTTGGAGGAAAAACATCTTTAGTTATATCAAATATTTTTTGAATATCTATTCCATAAGTATTAATTATGGCTAGTGCTGTCATATAGTTATAAACATTAAATTTACCCCTTAAATTAGTTGTAACATTTAAATTTTTTTCATGATATTTAAAATTAATTATTGTACCACTATCAGTACTTTCATAACTTATTACTTCATAATCAGATTTAGTAAATCCAATTGTTTTATAATTTTTCTTTTCAAAATACTTACCATATTCATCATCATTATTAACAATAATTGTACCAGTGTTCTTTAGGTAATCTAAAATTAAAAGTTTTGCTTTTAAATAATTTTCCATAGTTTTATGATAATCTAAATGATCCTCGGTAAGATTTGTAAATGCCTCAATAGTAAAAGATAAACCTTCGACTCTTTTAAAAGATAAAGCATGTGATGAAACTTCCATTACAACAGCTTTGCAGCCCTTTTCAAGAGCAGTAGTTAGCATTGAATAAATCTCAGTTATCTCAGGAGTTGTATTAGGTAGTTCATAAACTTCATTTTCTATATAAAAACCAATTGTACCAATATAAGCAGTTTTAATTCCAAGTTTATTAAGCATTTGATAAGTTAGAAAACAAGTAGTTGTTTTACCATTTGTACCAGTTACACCAATAATATCAAGTTTATTAACAATATCCTTATAATTATCAACAATATATTTTTGTAAATACTCTTTTGTATCAGGAACAACAATTGTTTCAACGTTATAACTTCCATGTTCACATACTATTTTTGATGCACCATTTTCAATTGCTTTTTCAATATAATCGTGTCCATCAACAGTATTTCCCTTTATAGCAATAAAAGTATCACCTTTTTTAACTTTTCTTGAATCAGTTTTAATATTTATCATAATTAATCCTTTCTATATTTCATTAAAATATATGTCGTACCACACTAAAAATGTGTATATTGTCCAAACCTTTTTATATGAATCTCTTTTACCATTTTTATGTTCTTCGAGAAGTTTATTAATTTTTTTTGTATCAAAAAATAATTTTGCACTTTCACCATTAAATTTTTCTTTAATTATATTATATAACTTATCAGTTTTAATCCATTCTCTCAAAGGAACAGGAAACCCAAGTTTTTTCTTTTTATATGCTTCATTAGGTATTACCTTCGAAGCAGCCTTTCTAAGAGCAACCTTTGTAGTTTCTTTATTTATTTTTGCATAAGTAGGTAAAGATTTTGCAACTTCATAAACTTTATTATCTAGAAAAGGAGTTCTTGCCTCAAGGCCAAACATCATTGTATTTCTATCTACTGCGTGTAAAAAATCATTTACTAACCAATAATAATAATCAATCATTTGTCTTTGAATTAATGTAGAATTATCTTTATATCTATCATAAACATTCTTTACAATATCTTTTGTATTTATTTGATTTGGAATTTTAACAATACTTTGTGCTTCTTTATCACGAAATACTCTTCCTAAACCAATGTTATAATTTTCTAACTTTTGTCCTCTTCGATAAAGAAAATTAAAACCTCTTATATCTGGAAAAATACTTACAATATTTGAGACAATATGTCTTAAAAAATAAGGTAATTTCATATATCCTTGCATAGTAAGCTCCTCTTGGTAAGAGTTATAACCTGCAAAAAATTCATCTGCTCCTTCACCAGAAAGAACAACTTTTACCTCTTTCGAAGCAATTTCTGACACAAAATATAAAGCAATTGCTGATGGGTCCGCTAAAGGTTCATCCATATAATACATAATTTTAGGAAAAGATTCTATATATTCATCCATAGTAATTTTCTTTGAATAATTTTCAATACCTAACTTATCAGATAAATCTTTTGCATAACTAATTTCATCAAATTTTGGATTATCATATCCAACAGTAAACGTTTTATCTGGTTTTGCAAGTGAAACTATATACGAAGAATCTATTCCACTTGATAAAAATGAACCTACTTCAACATCACTTATTTGATGATATTCAACTGAATTTTTCATTGCTTTATCAATATTATCAACAATTTTATCCATATCATCATTTTTTTCTTTAAATTCTAGTGTAAAGAAACTTTTTGTTTTAATCTTACCATCTTTATAGATTAAATAGGTTCCAGGGTCAAGTCTATATACCCCCTTGAAAAAGGTTTCTGATGTTGGAACAGAGTTAAAACATAAATATGCAGATAATATATCAGTATTTAATTTCTTTTCAAAATCTGGATTTGCTAAAAATGCTTTTGGCTCTGAGGCAAACATAAATGTATCATTAAATTTTGCATAATAAAGTGGTTTAATACCAAAACCATCTCTTGCCATAAATAGTTCATTTTTATTTTTATCCCATATTGCAAAAGAAAACATACCTCTTAAATGATTTGGAAGTTTTTCACCCCACTGTTCATAACCATGAAGTATTACTTCAGTATCAGTTTTTGTTTTAAAAATATGTTTCTTTTTTAATAAAGCCTCTTTTAATTCTTTAAAATTATAAACTTCTCCATTATAAATAATAACCTTACTTTTATCTTCATTATATATTGGTTGTGCACCAGTATTTAAATCAATTATTGCAAGTCTACGATGAGCAAGTGCACAATTATCATCAATATAAAAGCCTTCACCATCTGGACCACGATGCTCAATTTTTTTTGACATATCTTTAATTATTTTCTCTTTGTTTTCTTTATTATTTACAAATCCTACGATTCCACACATACTATCACCTTCTTGTTAGTTTTCTTTATATGTACTTTTATATAAATCTACTTCTTCATTTGAATTTTCTTTATTAAATTTAATTTCTGGTAAATCACTTAATGATGCAAGTCCAAAATAATCTAAAAATTCTCTAGTTGTTTTATATAAATTTGGATGTCCCGGTAAATCAGACTTTCCACATACTTTAATTAAGTCTTTTGCCATTAATTTTTTTATCATAAAAGATGAAGAAATTCCTCTTAAATTGTCTACACCAGTTCTAGTAATTGGTTCATTATATGCAATAATTGCAAGTGTTTCAAGTGCTGCTTGAGATAATGTTTCAGCACCTGAAGTATCCTTAACTAGTTTTTGATAATACTCAATATGCTCTTTTTTAGTCGTTAATTTAAAAGAGTTAGATAAATAACTTATTCGAATACCTCTTTCAGCTTTTTCATATTCTTTCTGTAAATCATTTAAAAGTTTTCTAGCTTCTTTTTCATCAATTTCCAAAACTTCACAAATTTTTTCTAAAGTAATACCCTCATCTCCGACCACAAATAGTATTCCCTCTAAAACTGCTAATTTATTCATTATATACCTCAACATATATTTTACTAAAATTTTTGTTTTGTGACAAGGTTATCAAATTATCTTTACTCATTTCTAAAATACTTAAAAAAGTAACAACAATTTCCTCTTTTGTACATTCATTAAAAAGCCTAGTAAACTCAACCTTTTTTTCTCTACTCAAAATATCTTTTATATAATTAATTTTATCTTTAACACTAATTTCTTTTCTAGCAATTTTTGTATTTCTTGGTTTTTTATACTCTAATCTTTCAGATATTTCAAGCATTGCATTAACAAGATCCTCTAAAGAAACATCATCACTTAAATAAGTTTCATTATTAGCATATTCCTTTAAACTTTCTGGTACTTTTGTAAAATAATCTTGTCTATTTTTTTCAAGTTCACGAAAATCATTAGTAATAGTTTGATATTTTTCATATTCAATTAATCTATTACGCAAATCTTCTTCACTATTAATTTCATAATTATCATCGTCTTCTTCTTCATCAAAACCTAATATAATTTTACTTTTTAAATGTATTAGTTCTGATGCCATAACTAAATACTCACTTTTATTATCTAAATCATTTTTATCAAGTGAGTTTATAAAGTTGATGTATTCATCTATTATTATCTTTAAATCTATTTCATATATGTCAAGTTCATGTTTTTTAACCATATGAAGCATTAAATCTAAAGGTCCTGTAAAATCTTTAATATTAAAATTCATTTTTCTCCTTACTAACTACAAGTAAAGAATTCAGCGGTCATTTCATAATTAATTTTAATTGGACTTACTCCTTTACTATAGTAATAAATATTATCTATTTTTGTATCACCAGCATTATAATCCATAGTTAATCTATATCTAAATCCATTAGTTATTTCAGTTACTGTTGCAGTAACACCTGACTTACCTTCAAAAGATGCTGCTAAAGTAGTGTATTCATTAAATAAGTTTGTATAATTTACATTATCATTAGTAACTATTATAGTATCTTCATATTTAAATAACTTATCATTTTCAAAAAAATATATAATTGATTCGCCATTATTATTTTTACAAGTCATCGCAGATTTATTTTCACTATCAACATCAAGGCTAATTAAATCATAATCACTTTCCTCGAGTTTAGCAATATTATACTTTGTTGGAGTAACACTTAACTGATATGAAAAGTTTTTATTAGATTTATTAGTAATAATACCATTAATTTTAATTACAGAAATTTGAGTATTACTATCATCATATAATCTAATAAAATATGAATCATTTGTTAAATTAAGTTCTTTATCTGCATTATTGTTAACTAAAAAACTTAGTGTTCCAGCATCAAAACTAATATCAGTAAATGTAGTTTCATTTAACTTTACTTCATTATTTGTAAATGCATAAATAGTATTTTTACTATTTTCGGTAACATTTGTTGTGGTGTTAGTCCCATTTTCAGTACCATTTGTAGTGTTATTATTTACTACATAATTATTCGTAAAGGCTTTATTATATAAATAATCACGATATGCTTTTTGGATATCAGGTAAGAAATAAATTACCACAATAAAAATAATAAATAAAAAAAGTGTTCCAATCCAACCATATTTTTTTGTATCAGTTCTTCCTATTGTAACTGATTGTAAAGGATTTGTATCTATATTAACTCTTCTTCTTCTAGCCAAGTTATTCCCTCCTACTCTTCATAGTAATTATACTATATTTGCAAATATAAAACAAGAAAAGTATTGCACTTTTATTTAATTATTGTTATAATATATCTAGTTTTGTTGAAGCAAAACGTTTTGGCGGGGTATATCAACTGGCTAGATAGTTCGGTTCATACCTAATTAGCCACTGACTTAATTTATAAATTTAAAAATCAATTTTTACTAGATTTTATAAGGGTTTGCAAAGTTGCAAATTCTTTTTTTAAAATTTTTTTAGGGAAATTTTAGGGAATTTTTTATTAAATTCTCTTTTTTTTATTTATGTTTATTTATACTTATTTAATTTTAATTATATTTTTTAGACAAAATAAAAATAGTCCTGTACTAGCGACTATTTAACAATTTAACAATAAATCAATCTTACTAATGAATTAGTAATATAATGTGTACTTTTATAAAATACAACTAACATAGCAATACACAATACAATAGTTAGTTCTGCTCTAAAGCCTATACTTGCGACACTTATACATAGATCATAAGGTATTTCCATCTTATCACAAATATTTGTTGCTATCTCAAATGAGTTGCATAGTAATAGTCCTGTAAGGATAGACCATAGTATTAATTCAATATTATTTCTCATTTTTTTCATTTTCTCCTTTTTTACTATTCAATAAATATTTTTGGTAATTAGGAACTTCTTGTTTTGATTTGTAAAAACTGCATTGACTACATTTTTTTACTGATAGTGCATTACAATAATTTTTACTAACATAAGCAAAACAATCAGTCATTTCCTTTTTATCTTTTTCAGCATTTTTAACGGCAGACAACATTTTCCTCCTTTCTCTACGAATATAAATCTTCGTTTTCTCTGATAGCAAAAAACACTATATCAATATTAGAATTATCAAAATCAAAAGAAATTATAACAATGAACGATTTGGTTAATGAAGCAGTTTTATTGCATTATAAAAAAGAAAAAAAGAAACAAAAAAATAATTTGTATAAAAAAGTTTTAAAAAATCATTTTGAAAATGAATATTACTATAATAGAAGTTCTGTTGCCAATGCTTTCAAAAGACTAAAATACAATCAAGATAAAATTGCAGAACAATTTTATGAAATGTTATCAAAAGATGATGTAAACCTGTCAAAATATGTTGTGTTAAATAAATCTATATGATATAATATATATTGAAAGACAAATAGTAATTTGCCGATAATCATTTTTTGAACAAAAGTTGTAACTTTTTTAAAA
>ERZ791729.297-NODE-297-length-28081-cov-10.998252_pt1 | contig 28081 bp, 29 predicted proteins | sample MGYA00510043_ERZ791729 | MGnify/ENA primary metagenome ERZ791729 (study PRJEB30046, sample SAMN00715149) | human gut metagenome | study: EMG produced TPA metagenomics assembly of the A metagenome-wide association study of gut microbiota in type 2... | reverse complement strand
TAAGATTACCAAGAGTAAAAGTAACAAGTGATGTAAAGGAAGAAGAAAAAGATAAAGACACTTATAAAGATTTAATAATAAAAGAAAACATATTAGAAATAGAATATACTTATATAGATAATAATAAAAGTATAACGGGAAAAATATATATAGATGATAATAAAAATTTATATATAACAGATATAGTAAATAAGAAAATATATAAACCATCTAATGTTAAATTTAAAACAATGTTTAAAAAAGATTACCAATATAAAAATATATACATATATTTGATATCTGAAGATAATAATCTTTACTTCTTGCAGCTTACTAACAATGATATAAATAAAACTTCTGTAACTCAGATATTTATGCCAGGTAAAATTTATAATTTTACTAAATTAGAATATACATTAGATGCATTTCCTAATAGCAATTCATTATTTGTATTAGCAGATGATGGTAATGTATATGATGTAGCAACACTTATTAGATATAATAAAAATATTTTATCAATGTTTGATGATTTTTATGTTTATGATGATAATACTATTACAGATGTATATGGTAATGTAATTGTTGATAAAGATAATAATCTTTATAAAATAAAATATGCATTTGTTACTTTTGATAATAATACTTTTTCTGGAAGTAATACAAAATTAATAATTACAGATAATAATGATTTAATTTATGAAAAGGATAATGCACAGGTAATGGGTTTATTTAATAAAAAAGTAAAAGATATTAGTTTTGATGAAAAAGTAGTTGGAAAAGCAGGAAAATTGATAATAACATTTAAAGATAACTATAAAATAAAATTAGATGCAGCATGTAATAAATATTTTTGTATAAATGAGATAGAAGAATAAAAGATTAGAGTTTCTAATCTTTTCTTTTAGTAAAAAAAATGATATTATATATATGTAAAATAAGGGAGGATTTATATGTTAAGAGGGATAAAATTAGATAGTAATAAGGAAATATCTATTACTAGTGAGATAGTTGATGCATCTTTTCCAAATAAAGTATATATTCCTTTAATAAATAATGGTGTTATTTGTGAATCTTTAACCAAAAAAGGTAGAAAAGTAAAAAAGGGTACAATAGTAGGTATTAGAAAAGATTTAGATTTTCCTATACTCTCATCTGTTAGTGGTACAGTTTTAGATATAAAAAAATGTTTATATTTAAATGGTGAAGAAGTACCATGTGTAGTAATAGAAAATGATAAAAAAGAAAGAGTAATAAAAAAAGTAATAAAAGAAGATATTACAGATTATACAAAAGAAGAATATGTAGAATTATTAAAAGAGTGTGCAGTTACAGGTATGGGTGGAGGAGATTTTCCAACATATTTAAAATATAAAAGCCCTATTAGTATACTTATTGTTAATATAGTTGAATGTGAACCATACATAACTGCAGATTTAATGCTTACAAAATTAAAAGCAGATATTATTTTAGAAAGTATAGATGCAATCATGAAAATAAATAACATTAGAAAATGTTTTATTGCATATAAAAAAACAAATCGTATAGTTGAAAATGCACTAAAAGAATATATATCAAGCTATAATAATATTGTTTTATCTCCAGTAAAAGAAATGTATCCTATGGGATGGGAAAGACACTTAGTTAAATATATATTAAATTTAGATTATGATAAGTATCCAGGTGAAGTAGGAGTTGTAGTAAATAATGTATCCACAATATTTGCAATATATAAAGCACTAAAATTTCAAAGAAATATTACACATAGAATAGTTACAATATCAGGTAATGGTTTTAGTGAACCAGTTAATGTACTTGCAAAAGTTGGAACTGATATGTCTGAAATAATAAAAAAAATAGGTAAATATGGAGGAGAAGTTAAATTTATTGCAGGTGGACCAATGATGGGTAAAGCCATTAGAAATGATAATGTCATAGTCACTAATAATTTAGGGGCAGTTACAATAATGCATGATATAAAAGAAGATGTACATGAATGCATGGGCTGTGGTAAATGCATAAATGTATGTCCTGCTAACTTATGTCCAGTATTCATACTAAAAAACCTAAATAATATAGATAAACTAAAAGAATTAAAAGTAGAAAAATGCATTGAATGTGGAGCATGTTCTTACATTTGTCCATCTAAATTAGGACTAAGAGATGCAGTTAAAATGGCAAAAAAGAAGGTGAAAAACAAATGAAATTTAAATTTGATAATGGACCTCATATGAAAAACGAAGATAATACTAACAAAATGATGTTAAGAGTTTTAATTGCTTTAATACCCATAGTATGTTTTACTATATTTAAAAATGTATTTGTAGTATATAATACTACTGATGCAAAAATATTAGAATTAATTCACCCAATACTTATAATAATTTCATCCATTCTTACATCTTTACTATCAGAATACTTATACATAAGATTTATAAAAAAAGATAAAATTTCTTTTAAAAACTTAAGCAAATCATTTGCAATTATACCTGGCTTATTACTTGCATTATGTCTTCCTTTAAATACACCAATTCATATAGTTGTATTTGGCAGTTTTTGTGCAACTATAATAGGTAAAATGATATTTGGTGGTTTTGGACAAAACATATTTAATCCAGCATTAATTGGATACCTACTAATAAGTGCATCATACTCATCCAAATTAGGAAACTATTTAAACTTATACGAATTAGATACAATAGGAGGGTCTACACCACTTACAAACCTTGCTAATTTAAACTACTATGGAAGCTATGATACAATTGTAGGAAAATATGGTTCTTTATTAAATTTCTTTACTGGTACAATACCAGGAGGACTTGGAGAAGTATCAAAAGTACTTATTCTAATTGCATTTATTTATTTAGTTTTAACAAAGACAATAAAATGGAGAATACCAGTTACATATGTAGGTACAGTATTTTTTATGACATTAATAATAGGAAATGCTACTAACTATGGACTATGGTATCCAACATTCCATATATTAAGTGGTGGATTATTATTTGGTGCAGTATTTATGGCAACAGATCCAGTTACTAGTCCAATTACAAAAGTAGGTCAATTATTATATGGAATCTGTTTAGGAATATTAACTGTATTATTAAGGTTTTTAACTCCATATCCAGAAGGAGTAATGACAAGTATATTATTTATGAATATGTTTACAACTTTATTTGATAAAATTGGATTAAAAGTAAAATATAACTTTGAAAAAATATTTATACCTATAGCAATACTTATCTTTATATTACTTATGTCAGTTATAAAAATATCTAGTAATGTTCGTAATACATTTAAAGAAGGTAATAAAGAATTAGAAAATGTTAAAATATTAGATACTAAAAAAGAAAATAATCAAACAAAATACACAATCTCATCAAAAGGTTGGGGTTTAATAAAAGCAGAAGTTATAGTTCTTGATAAAAATATTAAATCAATAGTAATAATAGATAGTAGTGGAGAAACACAATGGAGCGAAATAGAAAATGCAAACTACATATATAAAATAATATCAAATCAAAATGATATAGATAATTTAGATGCAGTAAGCGGAAGTACAAAAACATCTAATGGACTAAAAAATATAGTAAAGAAAGTGAACGAGGAAATAAAAAATGAAAAATAATTTAAAATCAATAATCGTATTAACATTAGTAGCACTCATATCTTCACTTGCAATTTACTTGGTATGGAGGTTTCTATGAAAAAAATATTTAATTATTTATTTAAAGATAACCCAGTATTTACATTAGTGCTTGGACTTTGTTCCCTTCTTGCTGTAACTACTACATTTGAAAAATCATACATGATGGGCATAGTTGTATTAATTGTATTGCTTATAGCAAATACAGTTGTATCCATTATAAGAAAATTTGTTAATGATGAAGTTAGAATACCGGTTTACATAATTATAATTTCAACTATCGTAACAATAATACAAATGATATTAAACAAATATAGTAAACCACTATACGATGCATTTGGTATATATTTACCACTTGTAATAGTAAATTGTGTTATATTAGGAAGAGCACTATCTTTCGCATCAAACCAAAAATTAATACCTAGTATAAAAGATGCTTTAAAAAACGGTATTGGCTACACCATTGCTATATCAATAATTGGCTTACTTAGAGAATTACTAGGAAATGGAACAATAACTATAATGGATAAAATCTCATCAATTACTGGTTATAGAGAAATAGTAAAAGTATTTAATGAGCCAATAAATAAATTATTCTTAACAAGTGGAGGTGCATTCATACTGTTAGGTATAATTATTGCAGTAATAAATGGATTAAGAGGTGAAGAAGAATGAATTTAATTTCTATATTTATAACAGCACTTATAAGTGAAAATATAATACTAACTAAATTCTTGGGAATATGTTCATTCTTAGGAACTTCAAATAAAGAAAAAAATGCAATTGGCATGGGTTTATCAACTACATTTGTAATAATAATATCTACAATAATTACATATCTAATAAATAAATATATCTTAATCCCTACTAATTCAGAATACTTACAAACAATAACATTCATATTAGTTATTGCATGCTTCGTACAAATAACCGAAATTATAATTAAAAGATATTTTAAAGATTTATATAAATCACTAGGTATATATTTACCGCTAATAACTACTAATTGTGCTGTATTTGGCATAATACTTACAAATATAAGTATGAAATATGATTTAATCACATCATTAGTTTATTCACTTGCAAGTTCACTTGGATATATAATTGTAATATATACCTTCTCATTAATGAGAGAAAAAATAGAAAATAATGATATAATAAAATCATTAAAAGGAATACCAATCGCACTTATTATAGCAGGAATAATGGCAATTATATTTGGGAGGTTATCATGATTCCTTATATATTTCTTGCATTACTTATGACCCTTACAATAATACTATATAAAATAAATAAAAATAAATGTTCATGTTGTAAAAATTGTGAGGTGAAAATATGCAAGGAATAATTTATTTTACTATTATTGCATTTATTCTATCAATAATAATAGTAACACTTAATAATCTATTAAATAAAAGAAATAAAAAAGAAGAAGAAATATTAAAGATGTTACCTAGCTATAATTGTGGTTCTTGTGGGTATTTAGGATGTTCTGATATGGCATCTGAGATACTAAAAGATAGTAGTGCATTAGAAAAGTGCAAAATAGCAAAAAATAAAGAAGAAATATTAAAAGTATTAAAGGAGAAGTAATGAATAGATATGAAAGAAACAATGTAGTAATAGTTATAGTTTGTGCTCTTTTTCTATTAGGAATAAGTGCAATAATATATTTCTTTTTCTTCTATGACAAGAAAAATAATAATGAAAATGATTCCAAAGAAAAATTATTTATTGATATAAAAGATGAAGATGTAATAAAGGGATTTGAAAAACTTATAGACGATAAGAAATTATACAATATTGATAAATTAGACAAAAATATAGATGACTTTAATACACTTTCATCTAAAATAAAATTAAATATTGGTTTTTACTCAGTATATGAAAATGAAACAGATCCACATACAAATGGAATAGAGTTAAAAAAGATAGAAATTTATTTTAAAAACACATTTAAAAGTACAATATACTTTGATGCGAACGATATATATTGTGATGATGATAATGAATTATTATATTCATACAACAAATTAACATCAAAATATGAATATAACGAAAAACACAAAAGTCATGAATATGCTAATACCATATCAAACATATATAATAAAGTAATAGAAGTAAAAAAGAGAAATAATACATATGTAATAACTAATATAAAATTATGGGGAAATAAAATAGATGATTCATATATAATATACGGAAGTTATAAAGATGCCCTTAATAATACAAATGAATTATTTAAAGTAAAATCAAGTGAAAATATAAAAGAGTATTCAAAAAATGAATTAGAAAATAATTTAGAATTATATAAAGAAAAAATGACTAAATATACATATACTTTTGAAAAAGAAAACGACAAATATTTATTAGTAAGTTATAAGTATAAAAGATAAATTTAAGTATATAATATTAATAACAGTATACGTCTTAGTATGCTGTTATATTTTTTGTACTTTTTTTAGCACTCAACACTTGACATTGCTAAAATATAGTGATACAATCTCTATGTACCTAAAAGAGGTGATAATTATTATAGGAAAAAGACAAAGCGAAATACTTAAAATAATAGTTGAAGAATATATAAAAACTGCTAAACCAGTTGGATCAAAATCTATATGCGATATTCTTAATTGTTCTTCTGCTACAGTAAGAAATGAAATGTCTTACTTAGAAGATGTAGGTTATTTATTAAAAACACACACCTCAAGTGGGAGAATCCCAAGCGAAGAAGGATATAGATATTATGTTGATAATTTAATGAAACCAAAAGAACTAACAGGTGAAGAAGTACTTACTCTTCAAACTATATTAAATAATCAATCACTAGTATTAAGTGATGTTATTAAAAAAAGTATGGAAATAATATCAGAAATGACTAATTACACTTCTTTAGTATTAGGTAATTCTACTATGGAAAATCGACTTAAGAAAGTAGAAGTAATTCCAATAAATGAAGATTCAGTAATTGCAATAATAGTAACAGATAGAGGACATATCGAAAATAAAACAATTTCTATAAATGAAAATGTTAAAGTAGAAGAAATAAGAAAAATGGTTGAATTAATAAATAACTTACTTATTGGTACCCCAATAGACGAAGTTAATAAAAAATTAGAATTTGAAATTAAACCAATCATAGGTAAATACATTAAACAACAAGAAATGATATATGATATGTTCTATAATGCTTTTAATGAGATAGCAAACAAAAAAGAAGAGTATCATTTTTCAGGTAAATCCAATATACTTAAACAACCAGAATTTGATGATGCATCCAAAATGAGAAATATAATTGATAAACTAGATAATAAAAATATAATATCAGATATAGAAGAAACTCATAATGGTATTAATGTATATATTGGAAATGAATCAAAAATAGATAGCGATGTAACGGTAATCAAAACAAAATTTAACGTTAATGGTGAAGAAGGAACCCTTGCTATAATTGGTCCAAAAAGAATGGAATATGATAAAGTAGTCGGTATGCTTGATTACATTAAAAGTGAAATAGAAAAAAGTAGAGGTGAATAAATTGGAACAAGTTAAAAATAAAAAAGACAAAAAAGATGCGAAAGTTCATAAAGAAAATATAGAAGAAACTTTAAACAAGAAAATAAAAGAATTAGAAGAAAAAATGCTTTACAAAGATGCTGAACTTATAAATTATAGAAAAAGAAAAGATGATGAAGTTTCAAACATGTTAAAGTATGCAAATTCAGATATTATTCTTGAGTTATTGTCAATAGTAGATGATTTAGAAAGAGCAATTAAAATAGATGATGAAGTTTTAGATGATGAGTTATCTAAATTCTTAAGTGGATTTAAGATAATTTATTCAAAGTTAGTAAACTTATTAAATAATTTTGAAGTAAAAGAAATAGATACCTTAAACAAAGAATTTGATCCAGCTTTCCATCAAGCAGTGATGACTAAAAAGATTGAAAACGTTAAAACAGGTACTGTTATTGATGTACTTCAAAAAGGATATATGTATAAAGATAGAGTTATTAGACCTTCAATGGTTATAGTAGCCGAATAAAAGAAAGGATGATATATATGAGTAAAATAATAGGAATTGATTTAGGAACAACAAATAGTTGTGTATGTGTACTTGAAGCTGGGGAAGCAAAAGTTATACCAAACCCAGAAGGAGGTAGAACAACCCCATCAGTAGTTGCATTTAAAAATGGTGAGAAAATAGTAGGAGATGCTGCTAAAAGACAAATGGTAACAAATCCTAATACTATCTCATCAATTAAAAGATTAATGGGAACTGATAAGAAAGTAGAAGCAGAGGGTAAGAAATATACTCCAGAAGAGATAAGTGCTATGATACTTTCTTATATGAAAGATTATGCAGAAAGCTATCTTGGTGAAAAAGTTACTAAAGCAGTTATAACTGTTCCAGCATACTTTAATGATTCACAAAGACAAGCAACAAAAAATGCTGGTAAAATTGCTGGTTTGGAAGTAGAAAGAATAATAAATGAACCAACAGCAGCAGCACTAGCATATGGACTTGATAAACAAGATAAATCACAAACAGTTTTAGTATATGACTTAGGTGGAGGAACATTCGATGTATCTATACTAGAACTTGGTGATGGTGTATTTGAAGTTAAATCTACAGCAGGTAATAATAAACTTGGTGGGGATGATTTTGATGAAAGAATCATGAATTATTTAGTTGAAACATTTAAAAAAGAAAACGGTATAGATTTATCTAAAGATAAGATGGCAATGCAAAGATTAAAAGATGCAGCAGAAAAAGCAAAGAAAGATTTAAGTGGTGTAACAACTACTCAAATAAGTTTACCATTCATATCTCAAGGTGAATCTGGACCACTTCACCTAGAAGTGTCTTTGACAAGAGCTAAATTTGAAGATTTAATTCGTGATTTAGTTGATTCAACTCTAGAACCAGTAAGAAAAGCAATGAAAGATGCTAAATTAAGTAATAAAGACCTTGATAAGATAATATTAGTTGGTGGATCAACACGTATACCAATGGTACAAGAACTTATTAAAAAAGAATTAGGTCAAGAACCACACAAAGGTGTTAACCCTGATGAAGTAGTTGCAATGGGAGCTGCTATTCAAGGTGGTGTATTAACAGGTGAAGTTAACGATATAGTATTACTAGATGTAACACCATTATCTTTAGGTATTGAAACATTAGGTGGAGTTAATACAGTTCTAATCGAAAGAAATACAACAATACCTACAAGTAAGAGTCAAATATTCTCAACAGCAGCAGATAATCAACCAGCAGTAGATATTCACATAGTACAAGGTGAAAGACCAATGGCAGCTGATAATAAAACATTAGGAAGATTCCAACTTACTAATATCCCACCAGCACCACGTGGAATACCTCAAATAGAAGTTACATTTGATATAGATGCTAATGGAATAGTTAATGTTAAAGCAAAAGATTTAGGAACAAATAAAGAACAATCTATAACAATAACTGCATCAACAAATTTATCTGATGAAGAAATTGATAAGATGGTTAAAGAAGCAGAAGCAAATAAAGAAGCAGATAATAAAAGAAAAGAAGAAGCAGATGCAAGAAATGATGCAGAACAATTAATTTTTGCTACTGAAAAAGCAATTAAAGACTTAGGCGATAAAGTAGATGAAAAAGATAAAAAAGAAGCAGAAAACTTAATTGAAGAATTAAAGAAGAACTTAGATGCTAATGATATGGAAAAAGTAAAAGAAACAAAAGAAAAATTAAATGAAAAAGCAATGGCTTTAGCAACTAAAGTTTATGAAGAAGCAGCAAAGAAATCTCAAGAAGAAAATAAAGAAGAAACAAAAAATGACAAAAAAGATGATGATGTTATAGACGCTGAATTTGTAGATAAAAAATAGAATAAAATATGAAAGGAAAAGGAGTAAACTATAATTTATTATAATTTACTTCTTTATTTGGTTAATATGGATAGAGAAAAAATTGAAGAAAAATATAAGTGGAAATTAGAAGATTTATATGAAAATAAAGAAGAATATGATAAAGATTTAATAAAATTATCTGAATTAGTAGATGAATTCGAAAAATACAAAGGAAAAATATTAGAAAATGATAATACATTACTTGAAACATTACTTCTAGATGAAAAAATAGATATGCTAACAAATAAATTATATGTATATGCAAATATGAAATTACATGAAGATACTAGAGTAGGAGTAAATCAGGAATTAGCAGGTAACTTAGATATAACACTTGCTAATATAAATGAAAGAATATCTTTCTTTGTCCCAGAATTATTAGAAAAAGATTATTCTTATGTAGAAAAATTAATAGAAAAAAACGATAAATTAGAAAGATTTAAATTCTTACTAGAGGTAATATTTAATGAAAAAGATCACATTTTATCCAAAGAAATAGAAGCATTAATGTCAAGAACAGGAAATATATTATCTATTCCTGATAATGTATTTTCAAATTTAAATGATGCAGATTTAGTATTTGGTGAAATTAAAGATGAAAATGGAAAAAATGTAGAATTAACAAAAGCAAACTATTACATATATAGTTTATCTAAAGATAGACGAGTAAGGAAAGAGGCATTTGAAACATTATATAAAAAATATAAAGAATTAAATAATACATTTGCAACTATAATGAATTCGAATTTACAAGTAACTACATTTCTAACAAAAACAAGAAAATATTCTTCACCATTAAATTTATATTTAGATAGTAATAAAATAGATGAAAATATATATTATGATTTAATAAAAACAGTTAATAAAAACTTAGACAAAATGTATAAATATATGAAACTAAGAAAAGATGTACTAAAATTAGATGAATTACATATGTACGATATGTCAGTTAAATTAACAGAAGATAGCGAAAAAGAATATACATTTGAAGATGCAAAAAAAATTGTATTAGATGCCCTAGCACCTCTAGGAACAAATTACATAAAAGATCTTGAGAATGCATTTAATTCAAATTGGTGTGATGTATATGAAAATAGAGGTAAACATAGTGGTGCCTATTCATGGGGATGTTATAATGCACACCCATATGTACTTTTAAATTACCAATCTAAATATAATGACGTTTCCACATTAGCACATGAAATGGGTCATGCACTACATAGATACTATTCAAACAAAAACCAAGATTATTACTATAGTGATAATGCTATATTTGTAGCAGAAATCGCATCTACAGTAAATGAAACATTACTAAATCTTTATATGTTAGATAAAGAAAATGAAAAAATGAAAAAATTAATAATAAATGAATTATTAGATGATATAAAAAATACTATATATAGACAAACAATGTTTGCTGAATTTGAACTTACTATACATAATATGAGTTTTAATGGAGAGACATTAAATAACGAAAAGCTAAATAATATATACTATGATTTAATAAAAAAATATCATGGTGAAAATGTTATATGTGATGAATATATTAAATATGAATGGTCAAGGATCCCACACTTTTATACACCATTTTATGTTTATCAATATGCAACCGGATTATCTATAGCAATATCAATAGCAACAAGAATATATAATGGTGATGCAGAAATGAAAGATAAATATTTAGAGTTTTTAAAGAGTGGATCAAATGACTATCCAACAAATTTAGTAAGTAAAATGGGTATAAACATATCTGAATCAGTAAATAGTGCATTAAATACATTTAATGATTTAATAGAAAAATATAAATAAAGCAGGTGAGTAGTATGAATAAAAAAGATTATTATGAGGTATTGGGAGTTTCTAAAACAGCAAGCGATGATGAGATAAAAGTTGCATTCAGAAAACTAGCAAAAAAATACCATCCAGATGTATCAAAAGAACCAGATGCAGCAGAAAAATTTAAAGAAGCACAAGAAGCATATGCAGTTTTATCAGATAAAGAAAAAAGAAGGAAATATGATCAGTTTGGACATCAACCATTTGATAATATGGGAGCCGGCTCATCTTCTGGATTTGATTTTAGTAACTTTGATTTTGGTGATATTTTTGATGATTTATTTGGTGAATCCTTTGGTTTTACAGGTAGAAAATCATCAACAAGAGGAAGAAGAGGAAATGATATAAGTTTATCAATGAAGATAACATTTGAAGAAGCAGCATATGGTTGTGAAAAAGAAATAGAAATAGAACACTATGTTAATTGTGAAGAATGTGATGGAAAAGGTGGATTAGGAGAAGAAACTTGTAAATATTGTCATGGAAGTGGAACTATTACTCAAGAACAAAGAACAATATTAGGAACATATATGACAAGAACTACCTGTCCTTATTGCAAAGGAAAAGGAACAAGTTATAAAGAAGAATGCAGTAAATGTAAAGGTAAAGGCGTAGTAAAAGAAAAAGGAATAAAAAAACTAAGAATACCAGCTGGTATGAATACAGGAAATCAATTAAGAATCCCTGGATATGGAATGCCTGGTGTGAATGGTGGTGCAAATGGAGATGCTTACATAGAATTTATAGTTGGTAAACACGAACTATTTGAAAGAGATGGATATGACATATATCTAAATGTCCCTATAACTATAACAGATGCAATAATGGGATGTAAAAAAGATATTCCTACACTATATGGAACTACTACAATTGCCATCTCATCAGCAACTCAATCAGGTGAAAAACAAAGAATTAGAAATAAAGGTATAGAAAATCCTAATACCGGAAAAAAAGGTGATATGTATGTAATTTTAAACATAATAACACCAACTAAATTAGATAGAGAACAAAAAGATTTAATAAATAAACTTTCTAAAACTAACTTAGAAAATGCAAGTGAATTTACTAAATTTAATAACTACATAAAAAGCCATAAATAATGGCTTTTTAAATTAGTAATTTATAATATTGCTTTTTCTTTTTCTATTAAATCTTTGAACCTTTCTTTAAAAATAGGTATATATTTTTTAAGTACATCAGGATAAACTAAATCAGTTGTAGATATTGCCTGATAAAAATGTTTTATACCAATCACATTCTGATTATCAAATATTGCATAAGAAAATGCTTTAGTCAATAAATTAAAACATATATCAGGATATCTAGATGCAGATTCAAAAACTCTATTATATTCTACAGTCATTTCAACTATAAACTTCATTAACATTTCTTTTTCGAAATTAGTATAATTAATATTTACACCAGTTTGCTTCTCAATCTTAGGTAAAGAACCCATAAGTATTTTAACTGTAGAATCTCCATCTGGTTCGGATATCTCTATTTTTTGCAATCTTCTTAAAAACGCTTTATCCTTAACTATATAAAAATCATACTCATCACTAGTAGTAGCACCTATCATTTTTATATTTCCTCTTGCTAGTGCTGGTTTTAAAATATTAGCAAAATCAAGCCCACCTTCTTCCTTATTACCAATTAAAGTATGAGTTTCATCTATAAAAAGTATTACCTTATTCATACTCTCTAATTCTTTTACTAATATTTGAAGTTTCATATCAGATGTACCACTAGAATCAGATATATTACCAACCAATGCAGCTGTATCAATTTTTAAAATAGTATATCCCTTAAGTGCATCTGGAACCATATTATTCTGTATTCTATAAGCAAGTCCTTCTACAATAGCAGTTTTACCAATACCTGGTTTACCAACTAATATAGGAGATTTTTCAGGTGTAAAAAGCGTCAACATCATCTGCTTTAATTCCTCATCTCTTGCAATAGCAGGATCCGTATAATAAGTTTTTTTTGTTAAATCAGTTGCATACCTTTCTATCAAAGATACTCTTTCCCTTGGACTACTAACATCTATAAAATCATCCATCTTCTCACATCCTATCTACACCATAGTATAACAAAAAATTATTTTATTTACAAGAAAAGTAAAAACACAAAATACCAATTGAATACATCCATAAAATCATATATAATTTATATGGTGGTATTATGCAAAGATATATGGTAACAAATAAAGAATTAAAACTAGATGATACTGATATTAATCACATTATAAATGTAATGAGAATGAAACAAAATGATAAATTTCAGATAGTATATGATAACGTACTTTATACATGTAATATAACTAACATAGAAAAAAGAAAAGTAGATTATGAAATTATAAAAAAAGAAGAAATAAAATCAAATAAAACACATAAAGTAATAATTGCATGTTCATTAATAAAAGAACAAAAAATGGATTTCCTATTACAAAAAGCAACCGAACTTGGTGTTGATGAAATTATTCCAATAATATCTGAAAGAACAGTTGTAAAAATAGATAAAAAAAACACTAACAAAATAAGTAGATGGATAAAAATATGTAAAGAAGCCAGTGAACAATCTCATAGAATGAATATTCCGAAAATACATGAAATTATTAATCTAAAAGGGCTAAGTGATGTTAAAGCAAATGCGAAAATTGTTTGTAATACAAATGAAATGTCAAAAAATATCAAAAAAGTGTTACAAGATGTGAAAAAAAGTGATACAATGATTATAGTGGTAGGACCTGAGGGCGGATTTAGTGATAATGAAATAAATTATTTACTAGAAAATGGTTTTATAAGTACTACTTTAGGGGAAAATATATTAAGAGCAGAAACTGTTCCTTTATATATATTAAGTGTAATAAATTATGAATTTTTGAGGTGAATTTATGATAAAGGGCATATTAAATTATTTTTCAAGTTTAAATACGGCAGGACAAGCATTATTTGTAGTAGGAGTATTGTTAATAATAACATTTATTGTTCTTTTAATAATTGTATTAAAACCAGAAAAAAATAAAATAAAAAAAATATATGGTGAGAGTGAAATAACTGATAATGAAAATGATTTCGAAGAAAAAATGAAAGATATAGATAATATTAAAGATGCTGATATAAATCTTAACAATGATAGAACAAGAAATTTAAAAAGTATAGTTGATGAACTTAAGACAATGGAAGCAAAAACACCTACTCAAGAAGAAATCATTCAAAAGTATGAAGATGAACAAGAAGATACAGCTATAATAAGTGTTGAAGAATTACTTAAACATAATAACACTTTTACTTATGCAAAAACTGAACCAAAGAAAATAGAACCAAAAGAAGAAGTAAAAGAACAAAAAATAGAAGAAGAATACTTATTTGAAGATGTAAGTAGTAACGCAAAAGTTAATATACCTACACCTACAATTAAAGAAGAAAAAAAGTATACACAATCAAGAGAAATATTCTCATCAGTATTTAGTGATAACACAAGACCAGATGTAAAAAAAGAAGAAAGTAACGAAATGTTTTTAAACTCTTTAAAAGAATTCAGAAATAATCTATAATATAAATTAGATTATTTTTTTGAGGTGATAAAATGAAAGTATCTTTTTACTCTTTAGGATGTAAAGTTAATTTATATGAAAGTGAAGTAATAATAAACATGTTTAAAAAAAGAGGATATGAAATTGTTAACTATGAAGATAAATCAGATATAATAGTTATTAATACATGTACTGTTACAAATACTAGTGATAAAAAAAGTAGAAACATAATAAGAAAATCTATTAAAAATAACCCAAATAGTATAATAGTAGTAATGGGATGTTATAGCCAAGTTAGAAGTGATGAAATATTATCTATACCTGGAGTAAATATTTTGATAGGAAATACAAATAAATCAAAAGTTGTAGATTTAGTAGAAGAATATATTAAAACAAAAAAAGATATAATAAAAATTGAAAACATAACAAGTGTTCCTTTTGAGCCAATGGAATTAGATAAATTTGAAACAAGAACAAGGGGCTTTGTAAAAATACAAGATGGTTGTAATAATTATTGTTCATATTGTATTATTCCATATGCAAGAGGAAATATAAGAAGCAAAAGCAAAGAAGATGTGATAAATGAGGTTAATAAATTAGTAGATAATGGATATAAAGAAGTTGTTTTAACAGGAATTCATACAGGGCATTATGGAAAAGATAAATATGAATATGGCTTTAGTGATTTATTAGATGAGTTATGTAAAATAGATAATTTGCTTAGAATAAGAATCTCATCTATAGAAATAACAGAGTTAGATGAAGAATTTATGAGAGTTTTAAAAAATAATAAAAAAATTGTAGATCATATTCATATACCACTTCAATCTGGTTGTGATAAAACCCTAAAAGAAATGAATAGAAAATATGATACAAAATATTTCTTAGATAAAATAAATGAAATAAGAAATATTAGAAAAGATATTTCTATTACTACAGATTTAATAGTTGGTTTTCCAAATGAAACAGATGAAGATTTTGAAAAAACTTGTGAATTTGTAAAAAAAGTAAACTTTTCTAAAATACATGTTTTTCCATATTCAAGAAGAAAAGGAACAAAAGCAGATTTAATGAATAACCAAATTAGCGAAGATATAAAAAAGACAAGAGTAAAAAGAATGCTTGAAATATCACATGAATTAGAAATATCTTACATGAAAAAATATTTAAACAAAGATGTAGAAGTATTAGTGGAGAAATATGAAAATGGTTATATAATGGGTCATACTTCAAATTATATAGAGGTAAAAAAAATAGGAAAATGTAGCGATGTTACAAATATAGTAAATGCAAAATTAAAAGAAATTGATTATCCAATAATGATTGAATAATCTTTTTTAATATTTATTTGTATTGATAATTGACCCTTCTTATGATATCATTAAACTAAGATACAGCAGTATTGTATCTATAGATATTATTCTGCTTAGTGACTTTAGTTACTGTAGAGTATTAATTATAAGGAATGAGAGGTGATATATTAAAATAAATCTTCTGCCGTAAAACAACGCAAAAATTATAAAAGAAAGGGATACAAATTTTATGAAGAAAATTTTTAAAATTGTGTTATTTATTATTGCTTTTGTTATCACTCCATTTGTAGTGACTGCACAGTCAAGATGGGGAGTTTTAGCAGTTTTAGATAGATGGGCTGTTGATAGTGGTAAACATATGGACTGGTCCGGAAGTACATCATACTCTAGTCAGTGGAATGCAGGTGTTAATGTGTGGAATACTTACAAGCCGGGCGTAATCAGACCTGATGCATGGAATACTGTAAACGATGTTACAATAAAAGATGTTTCATATATAGCACCAAATGTTCCTGCACAAACAGTAATGAATTCGACTGGAAAATCAAATGCAACAATTAGTTTTGCAACAAATCTTATGAATAATTTATCATCTATGCAGAAAAAAATCGTATGTACTCATGAAATTGGTCATGCTTTAGGATTAGATGAAAACAACGACCTTGGAACACAATTAATTATGTATCAAGATATAGCAACCAATACATCCAACAATGTTCTAAACAGTAATGATAAAGCAAATTATGATTATATGTATAATAATAAATATTGAGGAGAAGAAATATGAAAATAAAATTATCAAATATATTAATAGCAATCGCATTAACTATTTTTAGTTGTTTATTTGGTTTAAAATATAATAAGTTTGGAACAAACAAAAACACTGAAACATATTTAGGATTGCCTGTTTATACAGCATTTAATTCAAAAATATATGATACATCTACAATTTTTAATGCAATTAAATATAGCGATTATGCATTTATTGCAAGAGTAAACTTTCTAAAAACAACAGAGTATAAATATGATGATAAGCGCCCGTATACCATATATGATATTAGCGTTATTAAAAATATAAGTGGAGAACTTATCTATTCAAAGAATATTGAATTAATTCAATATGGAGGAATAAATTATGACGAAAAATCATATATCTTTGCCAAAAACGAAAGATATTTAAATGAAGGACACTATTATTTTTTTACGACTCAAACATGGGGGTTAAAAGAAGGCGAAGGAATTATTTTTGAAAAAGCAATTGATTTAGGTGAAACATTAGAACAAAGTGAAGTAGAAGAGTATTCAATTAATAATACATTGAATGAAGATACTTCCTTTAATAATAATTCCTCATCAGTGGAATATAAAAAAACAATCTCTAAGTATGATGTGAGATACAATAATAACTGACAATTTAGATATAATAACTGACAATTTAGATATAGAAGAAAAATGATTATTTAATAGCGAATAATCTTTTTTTTCTTTAAAAGTATTTAACAATTCCTAATTATGTGATAAAATACACTTAGAATAGAATAGGTGGTGTGATATGAAAGTTTCTTTATTAAAAAAAGACAAAATTATATCTGTAGTATTGCCACCACAAATTCATGGTAACTACTGGGTAACTGATAAATCAAAAGATGGAAAAGAAAGAAATTTTATAAATATAGTTGAAGATGGTAATTTTTGGAAGTTATTAAGTAATTATGAAGTATCAATATATGAAAACAATGAATATAAAGAATTTACTACATTAAAAGTCGGGACATTTTATTTACTAAAAGTAAATGGAGAAGAAGACACCTTACTTTATTGTAGTAAAGTATATGAAGATGTAACTGTACAACTATCTTTAAGAAAAGATGCAGATATTATCATAGGAAGTAAAGAAGACGCAAATATTTATTACAGCAATCCTTTTGTAGCAAAAGAACATGCAAAATTATCATATAAAAATGGTAAATTTACTATATCTGAAATATCTAAAGATAGTTATGTTTATGTAAATAACGAAAGAAAAAATGTATGTAATTTAAAAAACGGTGACGTTATATTTATAATGGGATTAAAAATAATCATTATAAAAAACAATATTATAATCAACAATATAGATAAAATCAAAGTAGATGGAAATCTATTTTATGAATCTAAATATCCTAAACAAAATGTAAAAGATTATAATGAAATTGATGAAGAAGTATCTTTATATAAAGCTTCAGATTATTTCTTTAAAGCACCTAGATTTAGAAATAATCCAGATAAAATATCAATAAATGTAGATCCGGCTCCACAAAAACAAAAAGAAGACGATACACCTTTTATATATACAATCGGACCTATGCTTACTATGGGTATGACTTCTATGGTTACTGCTTTTACTGCAATAAGTAATGTAGTAGAAAATAATAGAGATTTTAAAGAAGCAATGCCATCAGTTTTAATAGCAGGAGCAATGCTTATGACAATGATACTATGGCCACTTCTTATGAAAAAATATCAAAAAAAGAAGAAAATTGAAGAAGAAAGAAGAAGAAGAACAAAATATACAGCTTATATAGAAGAAAAAAGAATGCAAATAAGAAGTGTAATGAAAGTACAAAAAGAGGCATTGTTAGAAAGTTATCCACCTCTAGAAGAATTAAAAAAAGTTATACTATTTAAAAAAACAAATTTATGGGAAAGAGAAAAAGATCAAGATGATTTTCTTAGATTACGTGTTGGAACAGGAACAGAACCAGTTAATCTTGATATTAAGTATCCAGAAGAGCATTTTACAATAGATGAAGATGATTTAAGAAGTATAACTAATACTTTAGTATCCGAATCAAAAGATTTAGAAAATGTTCCAATAACTATTTCATTTGTAGAAAAATATATATCTGCATTAGTAGGAGATAGTCCTATTATAGAAAAAATATCATATGGATTAATACTACAACTTATTGCATATCACAGTTATGATGATTTAAAAATAGTATTTTTTACAAATGAAGATAAAAAAGAATATTGGGAATTTGCAAAAATTTTACCACATTGTTGGAATGATGATAAAACAATGAGGTTCTTTGCTACAAATGTAGATGATATGAAACAAATATCTTCATATTTAGAATCAATTTTCGAATCAAGAAGCTATAGAGAAAATTCAGGTAGTATATTAGATTATAAACATCATAAACCATATTACTTTATTATTACAGATGATTTTAAAACAGCAAGAGATATTGAAATAATAAAAGATGTACTAGAACAAAAAACTAATGTTGGATTTTCACTATTTATATTAAATGATAAATTAACTAATTTACCAAATGAATGTATGAGTTTTATCTGTATTGGTCATAACAATAGATCAGTAATATTTGAAGACGAACTTGTTACTAATAAGCAAAAGAAATTTGTTGCTGATATAGATGAATCACTAAATTTAGAAGAATGTAGTTTAAAACTGGCTAATATACCAATTGATAGTTCAAACGACGATTCATCTTTTCCAAAATTAATATCATTCTTAGAAATGTATAATGTTGGTAAAGTAGAACAATTAAATTCATACAACAGATGGCAAACAAATGTGCCTATTAATAGTTTACAAGCACCACTTGGTATAGATAAACAAGGAAATACATTTAAGCTTGATTTACATGAAAAATTTCATGGTCCACATGGCCTTATAGCCGGTACAACAGGAAGCGGTAAAAGTGAATTAATTATCACGTATATACTTTCACTCGCAGTTAATTATCATCCAAATGAAGTATCATTTATAATAATTGATTATAAAGGTGGTGGAGTAGCACTTGCATTCGAAAATAAAGAGGTGGGAAGGAAACTACCACATATAGCAGGTACTATTACAAATTTAGATACAGTAGAAATGCATAGATCACTTGTATCAATAGAAAGCGAATTAAGAAGAAGACAAAAAGCATTCAATAAAGCAAGAGAATTATCAAATGAAAGCACAATAGATATTTACAAATATCAAAAATTATATAGAAATGGTGTAGTAGACGAACCAATATCGCACTTATTTATAATTTGTGATGAATTCGCTGAATTAAAAGTACAACAACCAGAATTTATGGATCAACTAATAAGTACTGCACGCATAGGAAGAAGTTTAGGTGTTCATTTAATACTTGCAACACAAAAACCATCAGGAGTAGTAGACGATCAAATATGGAGTAATAGCAGATTTAAAATATGCCTAAAAGTACAAGAAAAAGAAGATAGTATGGCTATGATTAAATCTCCTGATGCAGCAATGATAAAAAATGTAGGAAGATTTTTCTTGCAGGTTGGTTACAACGAATTTTTTGCAGAAGGACTTGCTGCTTGGTCAGGAGCACAATATATTCCAACAGACAAACCAAAGAAAAAAATAGACAATTCAATTAATTTTATTGATAATATTGGATATGTTATAAAAAGTACTGATGATGAAAAGAAAGTAAATATAAACAACTATGGTGAACAATTAACTAACGTAATCAACTACTTAATTACAGTTGCAAAAGAAGAAAAAATCGAGGTAAAACAATTGTGGTTAGATAAAATACCAGATATAATATATGTAGATAAACTAAAAGAAAAATATAACTACACAAAACTACCATATATTATTAATCCAGTTATTGGTGAATATGATGATCCATCTAATCAAAAACAAGAATTGTTAACATTAGATTTATCTCATAATGGAAATACTATAATTTATGGTGGCTCTGGAAGTGGTAAAAGTACCCTTGTTAGTGATGTAATATATTCATCAATAATAGATCATGATGCAAATGAAGTAAATTTCTATATAATGGATTTTGGTTCAGAAATACTAAGAATATTTAAAAAAGCACCACACGTAGGAGATGTTATATTAGTAAATGATGTAGAAAAAGTTACTAACTTGTTTAAAATGTTAAATTCTCTAATAAACACAAGAAAAAAACTATTTGTAGAATTTAATGGAAATTTTAATTACTATAATAGAAAATCAAATAAAAAAGTTCCACTAATAGCAGTAATAATAAATAACTTTGAAGCATTTTCAGAAAATTATGAAAAATATGAAGATACATTACTACAATTAACAAGAGAAGGACCAAAGTATGGAGTAGTATTTATAATAACTGTAAATGGAGTTAACTCCGTTAGATATAGATTAAAACAAAACTTCAGTCAAGAATTTGTATTACAAATGAATGATGATGCTGATTATATTTCAATACTTGGAAATACTAATAAAGTATATCCATCAAAAATATTTGGAAGAGGATTATTAAAATTAGATAAAGTTTATGAATTTCAAACAGCATATCCATATAATCCTGAAAATATGTCAGAATATATAAGCATAATTTGCACAAAACTAAGAGATAAAACAAAGATATTTGCAGAACCAGTTAAAATATTACCAGACATAGTTACAGAAGATTACATAAGCTCAAAATTACTAGGACTTGAATCAGTTCCAATAGGAATAGATAAAAGTTCATTAGCAATATCTTGTTGGGATTTCAAAAACAATTACACAACAATGATATCTGCATTAGAATTTAATAACATGAAATTCTTTATTAAACCATTAATAAACGAATTATCTAATTTAAAAAATACAACGATATTAGTAATGGATGCAATAAAAGAAATTAATAACATAACTAATAATACAAATTTATTCTATTATGACAAAGATTTTGGTGAAGTAATAAAATCATTACAAGAAACAATATCTAAACAACATAAAGCATATAAAGAAAATAATTACAACAAAGATTTACTAAACAAAGTAAAACCAGTAGTATGTGTAATAATAGGAATAGAATCTTTACTTATGAAGCTTCCTGCTGATACAAAATTGTTATTTAATTCCTTAGTAGAATTGGGAAATACAATACAAACAATCAAATTTATTTTCATAGATACTATTGATATATTTAAGAAAATAGAGTATGATAATTGGTATAAAGCGGTAGTTAAGAATAACCAAGGAATATGGATAGGAAATGGTATAACAGGCCAATATACACTTAAGATTTCTAAAATTACAAGAGAGTTACAAGAAGATGTAGAAGAGGGCTTTGGTTACATAGTAAAAAGAGGTATACCTATTCTTACTAAATTCTTAACTAGTGATGAGGGATATAAAGGTGATGATTATGAATAACAAAATTTTAGTTGAAGTAATTGTCCCTTTACTTAATACTAGCTATGAACTTTATATCCCAATAAATAAAAGAATATCCTCAATAATAAAACTTATTGAAAATAGCTTAAGGGAACTAACTAATGGTTATTATCCGAACAAAGAAAATTCGATAATAATAGATCAAAATTCAGGAAATGTTTATGACATCAATATTACAGTAAAAGAATCAAAAATAATGAATGGTTCAAAACTCATATTGATATAAAGGAAGGTGGTGAAGGGATGAACATTCAAGCAGATACAAGTAGTTTAAGAACATTAGGCAATCAAGTACTAGAGAATGCAAGTGAATATCAAAATGAAGTATTAAAAGTATACGAATCAGTAGATAATTTAAGTGCAAGTTGGCAAGGAGCAGATAACCAAGAATATGTAAATAAAGTAAATGAATATAAAGAATCAATAGAAGCACTAGGAAAAGCAATAGGAAACTATGGACAATTCTTAGTAGATACTGCAACAAATATAGAAAGAGTACAAGATGAAATAAGAAGTAGTGCAAGTAGAATATAACAAAGGAGGGTAAAGATGATAGAAAAAATAAGTTATGAGCAAGTAAATCAAACAGCAGACTCGCTAAACAATTCAGCAAGTAAAATGAAAGAAATACTTGCTGAAGTAGAACAAAGAATGCAAAAAGTAAATACAGAAGATACATGGAAGAGTGCAGCAGCAGAAGAATTATATGCAAAATTCAAATCATTATCAACAAAATTTGAAGCATTCTATACAGCAATAGAAGGATATGCAAGATTCTTACATAATACTGTAGAAACATATAAGGCAGCAGATGCTGCAATAGCAGGTAAGGCAAACGAATTATTAAATGACTAATAGAGTTATATTTTAACTCTTTTTTTTATTTATCAAAAAAACAAATGTTCTCTTGGCAAATAATTTGTTAAATAAATTATCATCTTTAATTTCTTGTCTTAACATTTCAAACAGTAGAAATAACAGTATCAAGTCCCCAATCGCCAAATCTTTCTCTGTTATTAATATTATATGGTCTTAATTCAATACTATTATCTTTCTTACTTTCAGACACTTTTTTTCCTCTTTGATAACAATCTTTTTCAGTATTAAATTTATTCATTCTTCTGGTATCATCTTTAGTTGAATTTAACAAGTGATAATGGATAGCTCTATAAATAGTAGTTGTTGATATAGAAGTAAAACCTTCTTTTAGATAAAGTTGATGAGATTAGATATAACCAGCAATAACATCAGGAGCCCATTTATCTTTTTTCTTTATAATTTTCTTTAGACATATATATATTACATCTTTCTTTATTTTGCTTATAATAAGTGTAATATTTTTATATGTCTTTTTCAATGTAACTTTGTTGCACTTCAGAAAAAAATTTTCCGAGAAGATAAAATTTGACTATTTATTAAATTTATGATATCATTCTTACTTGTAAGACCTCGGTCTTCAACCACTCTGAAAAGGTTAAAAACGAAAAGTACCTTAAAGGTGAGTCTAAGTTAAAAGGAGGGAAAGTATGAAAGCAGTAATAGAAACTGGAGGAAAACAATATTATGTTGAACTAGGTCAAGAAATTTATGTTGAAAAACTAGATAATGAAGCTGGTAAAGAGGTTGTTTTCGATAAAGTTTTAATGGTTAATGGTGTTGCTGGAAAACCATATTTAACAAATGTAGTTGTTAAAGGTGAAGTTGTTAAACATGGAAGACAAAAGAAAGTAGTAGTATTTAAATATAAACAAAAAAATAACTACCACAAAAAACAAGGACACAGACAACCATATACTAAAGTTAAAATAACTAGTATAGAAGAAAGATAATATGATAAAAATAGTAGTAAAAAATGATGTTATAACTATATCTGGGCATGCTAATTATGATGAATATGGAAAAGATATTGTATGTTCAGCAGTAAGTAGTACGGTTATAACTACAATAAATGCTATATTAAGTATTGATAAAAATTCAATTGAAGTAAATGATAATAATCCACTTACAATTAAAATACTTAAGCATAGTGAAGTTGTTGATAAATTAATAAAAAATATGATTAATCTATTAACAGAATTACAAGAAGAATATAAAGATAATATAGATATTAGGAGGTGAGTGTAATGAGATTTAACATTCAGTTATTCGCTCATAAAAAAGGACAAGGTTCTACAACTAATGGTAGAGATTCAGAATCTAAAAGATTAGGTGCAAAAGCAGCTGATGGTGAATTTGTTACTGGTGGTTCAATTATATATCGTCAAAGAGGAACTAAAATTTATCCAGGTAATAATGTAGGTATGGGAGTTGATCATACACTATATGCTAAAATGGATGGATATGTGAAATTTGAACACAAAGGAAGAGACAAAAAACAAGTAAGTGTATATGAAGCTAGGGTTGCCTAGTTTTTTTCTTTAAAATATAGTATAATTAAGAAGGTGATGTTATGTTTGTTGATGAAGTAAAAATAAAAATTATAGCAGGAAATGGTGGAGATGGATGTACTGCATTTAGACGTGAGAAATTTGTACCTAATGGTGGACCTGATGGTGGAAATGGAGGACGTGGTAGTAATATTATTTTTAAAGTAGATAAAGGTTTAAGAACGCTATTAGATTTAAAATACCAAAAAGAGATTAAAGGAAAAAGAGGAGAACATGGCTCTGGTAAAAACAGATTTGGAAAAAATGCAGAGGATGTAATAATAAAGGTTCCAGAAGGAACAACAGTAACAGATCTTAATACAGGTATGGTTATAGCTGATTTAATAAAAGGTGATGATGAAGCAGTTATAGCATATGGAGGTAGAGGAGGAAGAGGAAATAAAGCATTTGCTACTCCTTCAAACCCAGCACCTGATATATCAGAACATGGTGAACCAGGAGAAGAAAGAATAGTTAAAGTTGAACTTAAAATGCTTGCAGATGTTGGATTAGTTGGTCTTCCAAGTGTTGGCAAAAGTACAATATTATCTCAAGTAAGTAGAGCAAATCCTAAAATAGCAGCTTATCACTTTACCACATTATCACCTAATTTAGGTGTTGTAAAAACGAAAGATAATAAAGTATTTGTTATGGCTGATTTACCAGGTCTTATAGAAGGTGCATCAAAAGGAGAAGGACTTGGAGATAAATTTTTAAGACATATAGAAAGAACTAGAATAATATGTCATGTAATAGATATGAGTGGTAGCGAAGGAAGAAATCCAATAGATGATTATATCCTTATAAATAAAGAACTAGAGCAATTTTCAGATAAACTTATAAATAAAAAACAAATAGTAATAGCAAATAAAATGGATATTGAGGGTTCAAAAGAAAATTTAGAAGAATTTAAGAAAAAATTTGATATAGAAGTATTTGAAGTAAGTGCAATAAATAATACAGGACTTGATAAGTTAATTGAATATATTGCTAAAACTCTTGATGAGATAGAGGAAACACCTTTATATAAAGATACTGAAATAGAAAGTCATGTATTATATAAGTTTAAAAGAGAAAAACCATTTACTATTACAAAAGAGTCAGATGCTTGGATAGTAAGGGGAGATACAGTAGAAAAATTATTTAAAATGACAAAATTCAATTCCCAAGATGGGACATTAAGATTTGCAAAAAAACTTAAAAATATGGGTATAGACGATGAGCTTAAAAGATTGGGTGCAAAAAGTGGAGATACAGTTAGAATATTGGACTATGAATTTGAGTATATTGAGTAGAACCTATTTTATGTTTTAACATACAATATTATGAATAATAATAAATACCTCTTCTATAGAAAGCGAGGGTGTATGGCAAAAGTATTAACAAAAAGAGAAAAAGAAGTGTTTGAACTATTGATTTTGAATAAATCAACAAAAGATATTGCAAAAGAACTTAATATAAGTGAAAAAACAATTAGAAATCATATTTCAAATGTAATGCAAAAGCTAGGTGTTAAAGGAAGAACACAAGCCGTAATAGAACTTATAAAACTAGGAGAATTATCATTATAAAGTCACAAAAGTGACTTTTTCTATTTAAGTTCTTATTTTATTTAATAATCATATTATTAATTAGAGGTGTTTATATGCTAAAGAATATGACTATTAAAAAAGTTTCACTTGCCACTATATTACTTTTAATATGTGCTTTATTTGTACTATTTCCAAGGGAAAATGAATATAAACTAGATTTGAATGGAAAAACGAGTATAGAGTATGTAAATAATGATGAAACACATGAAATATATTTAGTAAACAAAGACAATTATGTATCAAGGACAAAAGTATTATTAAATGAAGATGAAGTTGAGAAAAAAATAAGAACATTAATTGAATATCTAATAATTGATGGTAAGAAAGAAAGTAATATACCAAATGGTTTTAGAGCACCAATACCTAGTGGAACTGAAATATTAAGTGTGGATTTAAAAGATGGTTTATTAAAAATAGATTTTTCAAAAGAAATACTTGAAATAAATAAAGAACTAGAAGAGAAAATGTTAGAGGCAATAGTATATAGTTTAACTTCAATAAAAGAAGTAAATGGAATAATGATATATGTAGAAGGAAATTTACTAACAGTTTTACCAAAAAATAAAACTAATTTGCCAACGGTTTTAACAAGAGATATAGGTATAAACAAAATATATGATATAACCAATACAAAAGATATTAGCAAAACAACTATATATTATATAGGAGAAAATAATGATAATTATTACTATATACCAGTAACTAAAATTGATAATAGCAAAAAAGATAAAATAAAAATAATAATAGATGAATTATCAAGTGGACCATCTTATCAAGGAAATTTAATGAGTTTTATGAATCTTAATACAAAACTCATGAATTATGAAATCAAGGATAAAAGCATGTATTTAGTTTTTAATGATTATATACTAGATAACATTGATGAAAAGAAAGTTATGGAAGAAGTTATATATTCAATTAGTTTATCAATTGGAGAAAATTATAACGTAGATGAAGTAATATTTATGTTAAATGATGAAGAAATAACAAAAAGTGTAATAAAAGCTCTTGAATAATAAGAGCTTTTATTGTATAATCTTATTGTTCACTTGAGATGTCCTCGTAGCTCAGCTGGATAGAGCAATCCCCTTCTAAGGGATCGGTCGGGCGTTCGAATCGCTCCGGGGACGCCATAAGAATATAACTCTCATAATGAGAGTTTATTTTTTTGTAAAAAAATATAAAGTAATTATTTTATATAAATTAAAAAATATAAAGTATGTTATAATTACACTTGGAGTGATTTTTATGGATTTAATAATAATATTGGTACTTATAATTCTTACAATAATATTTTTTAGAAGGTTTAGCAATGTAGTATATATTATATGTATAATAGATATGTTTTTAAGAATCATATCAAAAATAGAAGTATTACTTGGCATTAAAGAAATTTCTAACTTAGTGAATAGATACTTACCAGATTCGTTATTAGCAGTAATAAATTCCCATTCATCTGGTATAATAAACACAATATTAGTATGGTTATATGTAGGAATATATGTAATTTTCTTATATTACGTAGTATGTACATTCTTTAGAAAAAAGAAATAGCAATCGTGAAGTTGTAAGATAAAAGTAGACACAAAAAGAACGTGTTTACTTTTTCTTTTGTTAAAATAGAAATAGGAGGTAAAAATATGGCAAAGAAAGGTCA
>ERZ791729.289-NODE-289-length-28925-cov-2.642743_pt1 | contig 28925 bp, 35 predicted proteins | sample MGYA00510043_ERZ791729 | MGnify/ENA primary metagenome ERZ791729 (study PRJEB30046, sample SAMN00715149) | human gut metagenome | study: EMG produced TPA metagenomics assembly of the A metagenome-wide association study of gut microbiota in type 2... | reverse complement strand
TATATATTTTTAGCAAAAAAAAATAGACTACTCATTTTTAAGTAGTCTATTACACTAAATGGTCGAGGTGACAGGGATCGAACCTGCGACCTCATGGTCCCAAACCACGCGCGCTACCAACTGCGCTACACCTCGATTAATAAATATAATTTAAACTGCTTATATATAATAGCACATATTTTTGCGATTTGCAAGTTTTTTTTGAATTTTCTCATATTGGGTTGTACAAAACATATGTTTGTGGTATGCTGTAGATAAATTATTTTTTTTATTTATGGTATGTGTGCCTGTAATAAGACTGGAGAATTGAGAGGAAAACAGATGAACTTAGATATGTTGAATGAACAGCAGAGGGAGGCCGTTTTGACCACAGAGGGACCGCTTCTTATTTTAGCGGGGGCAGGCAGTGGCAAGACCAGGGTTCTTACATACAGGACTGCTTACCTGATAGATGAGTGTGGTGTCAATCCTTACAATATCATGGCAATCACCTTTACAAACAAGGCTGCGGGAGAGATGCGTGAGCGAATTGATGATATGGTGGGCTATGGTTCGGAAAGCATATGGGTTTCTACATTCCATTCGACATGTGTGCGTATACTGCGCAGGTATATTGACAGGCTGGGATATGACACGAATTTTACCATATATGATGCTGACGACCAGAAGGCTCTGATGAAGGACATCTGCAAGCGTCTTGAGATAGATACCAAGATGTATAAGGAAAAGATGTTTTTAAATGTCATATCATCGGCAAAGGATGAGATGATTGATCCGATAGAGTTTGAAAACCGCTTCACAGGTGACTTCGTGAAGCGCAAGCAGGCACTTGTATACAAGGAGTATCAGAATGCCCTAAAGCAGAATAACGCACTCGATTTTGATGATCTGCTTGTGAAGACAGTAGAGCTTTTTAAGCTGGATAAAGAGGTGCTGGATTACTATCAGGAGCGCTTCAGATATATCATGGTGGATGAGTATCAGGATACAAACACCGTGCAGTTTGAGCTTATCAGGCTTCTTGCCATGAAGTATAAGAATCTGTGTGTGGTGGGTGATGATGATCAGTCCATTTACAAGTTCAGAGGTGCCAATATCTACAATATCTTAAACTTTGAGAAGCATTTTGAGGATGCAAAGGTCATAAAGCTTGAGCAGAATTACAGGTCTACCCAGAATATCCTGGATGCCGCCAACAGCGTCATTTCCAACAACGTGGGCAGAAAGGACAAGCGCCTTTGGACTGACAACGGAGCCGGAGACAGGATTACCTTTGAACAGCTTGAGAGTGGCTTCGAGGAAGCGGATTATGTGGCGCGTTCGATAGCGAGACTCGTGAGAAAGGGTGAGGCCCGCTATAAGGACTGTGCTGTGCTTTACCGAACCAACGCACAGTCGCGTCTCTTCGAGGAGAAATTTATTGCTGCAAACATACCATACAAGATTGTCGGCGGCGTGAATTTCTATGCCAGAAAAGAGATAAAGGATATTCTTGCATATTTAAAGACTATTGACAATGGCCATGATGACCTTGCGGTAAAGCGAATAATAAATGTGCCAAAGCGAGGCATCGGAGCTACAAGCATCAATAAGGTGACGGACTATGCCCTTGAGAAGGAAATAGATTTCTATACGGCACTGCGCTATATCGATGAGGTGCCGGGCATGGCGAGGTCAGCAGGCAAGATAAAGCCTTTTGTGATGTTTATACAGTCACTTCGTGCGAGAGCCGAGATGGATTCGGTTTCGCAGCTCATACAGGCAATAATCGATGAGACAGGCTATGTCGATGAGCTGAAGGCAGAGGGCACGGATGAAGCAGAGCAGCGTATTGAGAATATTGATGAGCTTATAAACAAGGCTGTTGATTACGAGCAGGGGGTGGAGAATCCTACTCTCAGTGGCTTTTTGGAGGAGGTAGCGCTTGTAGCCGATATAGACGGTCTTGACGAAAATAGCGACTATGTGGTTCTTATGACTCTGCACAGCGCTAAGGGACTTGAGTTTCCGAATGTATATCTGGCGGGTATGGAGGATGGTCTTTTCCCAAGCTATATGTCAATCACGAGTGATGATGCGACAAGCGAGATAGAGGAGGAAAGGCGTCTTGCTTATGTTGGCATCACGAGAGCCAAGGAGCATCTTACCATCACATCGGCACGCATGCGCATGGTGCGTGGAGAGACACAGTTCAACAAGGTATCGCGATTTGTGAAGGAGATTCCGCGTGAGCTTATGGCAGGCGAGGTTTATGAGCCAAAGCGCCGTGATGATGACCTTGAAAGAAATTCGCAGAGCACGTACAGAAAGGCTAAGGAGGCCTTCAAAAAGACACCTACATACGGCACAGAGTATGCGACCACCTTTAATACACAGCGTACAAGGACACCTGTCTATACACCTGTGAGCAACCAGAAGTCTTTTGCCAGTGCCAATACCACCGGAGGCCTTTCATATAAGGTAGGAGACAGAGTATCGCACATCAAGTTTGGCGCGGGAGAGGTCATGGCAATCGTAGAAGGCGGCAGGGATTATGAGGTCACTGTGGACTTTGACAAGGCCGGTACCAAAAAGATGTTTGCTTCATTTGCCAAATTGAAAAAAATTGACTAAAAATATTGTAATTTTTATAGGAAAATTGGATATAATATGCTATAATAGATTTAACAAATAGCATTTGACAATTACTTTTGGAAAAGGAGCGGATTCAATTATGTGTAAAGTTGAAGAATTATTAAAGGACAACAAGCTTACAGAGAAGCTCAGCATGGCAAAGCTTAATGACCTTCTCAAAAAAGAAGAGGAAGAGAAGAAGCCTTCCAAGGCTGTTATCATATTTGCCATCATTGGTGTATTAGTTGCAGTTGCAGCAGCGGCATATGGTATCTACAGATTTTTCACACCGGATTATTTAGATGATTTCGATGATGAGTATGATGATGAATTCGATGATGATTTCTTCGAGGATGAAGACGATGATGATGCTGAAGAGGAAAAAGAGGCACCAAAGACTAAAGAAGAGAAATAATCGTTTTTAGATAATGGGGGCTACATATGTAGTCCCCATTTTTCTTTATTTGTGAAGCAAGGCATTTGCAGCCAGGCATACAAAGAAATAATAAAGTTTAAAGAGAGATAAGAATTACATGAAAAAAGGATTTAGAGGAACAGGAACCGTAGAAAGAGTAGACTTCCCGAACAAGGGAATAGCCGTTACAGATGACGGCGACAGAGTAATTGTGAAAAATACAATTCCGGGACAGAAGGTGGAATTTGTTGTAAATAAAGTAAAGCATCAAAGGGCAGAGGGAAGACTCATGGAGGTAATTGAAAAATCACCTCTGGAGACAGAAGAGCCATGTCCTCACTTTGGAATGTGTGGGGGCTGTACATATCAGACAGTGCCTTACGAAAAGCAGCTTGATATGAAGCTTACCCAGGTGAAAAAGCTTATTTCGGATGCCATCGGAACTGAAAAAGAGGCAGGATATGAGTTTATAGGGATACATGGAAGTCCGAAAAAGAGTGAATACAGAAACAAGATGGAATTTTCCTTCGGTGATGAGTACAAGGATGGCCCTCTTGCGCTTGGCATGCACAAAAGAGGCAGCTTTTATGACCTTGTGACAGTATCGGACTGTCAGATAGTGGATGAGGATTTCAGGACAATATTAAAGGCAACACTTGATTATTTTTCAAAAAACAATATCCCATATTTCCACAGAGCATCACACAAGGGCTATCTGAGGCATCTACTTGTCAGAAAGGCAACAAAAACCGGTGAAATCATAGTCGACCTTGTTACTAGCACACAGACAGAGGGCTTCAACGAGGAGGAGCTGCTGGCAGGCTTTAAATATGCGCTTTTGACCAGGCACTATGACGGCAGATTTAAGGGAGTTTTACACACAAAAAATGACAGCGTGGCGGATGTGGTCAAAAACGATGGCACAGAGGTGCTCTACGGAGATTCATATTTCTACGAGGAACTCTTAGGTCTGAAATTCAAAATCACACCATTCTCATTTTTCCAGACAAACTCACTCGGAGCGGAGGTGCTCTATGAGACAGCGAGAGAGTTTATCCTGGGAGATGACAAGGATTCGCTAAACGGTAAAACAGTCTATGACCTCTACAGCGGAACCGGCACCATCGCGCAGCTTATGGCACCGGTGTGTAAGGAAGTAGTAGGTGTCGAAATAGTTGAGGAGGCAGTTTGCGCAGCAAAGGAAAATGCAGCTCTTAATGGTCTTGATAACTGTAAATTTATCGCAGGTGATGTCCTCAAGGTGCTTGATGAGATAGAGGAAAAACCGGATTATATAATTCTTGATCCACCACGAGACGGTATCCACCCAAAGGCTATCGGGAAGATTATAGAGTATGGTGTTGAGAATATGGTTTATATTTCATGTAAACCAACAAGTCTGGCAAGGGATTTGCAGATATTTATGGCCCGAGGGTATAGAGTGGAGAAGATATGCTGCGTGGATATGTTTCCGAATACGTATCATGTGGAGACGGTGGTCAAATTATCCCTCAAAAAAGATACACCTAAGATTGAGGTTACAATGAAGCCTGATGAAGAGAGTAATTACACACCAGAGGAAAAGGCTACTTATTCAAAGATTAAGGAATATGTGAAGGAAAAGTATGGTGTGAATGTGCATACTTCTTATATTGCACAGGTAAAGCGGATGTGTGGTCTGGACATGGGTGAGAATTATAATAAGTCCAAGAAAGAGAATCCAGAGGTGAAGCAGTGTCCACAGGAGAAGGTGGAGTATATTAAGGACGCGTTGAGGCATTTTAAATTGATTTAGTAAAATTGATGGTATTATGTCACGGCAACATCACTACATATTCAAACAAATCATGAAAATAAGACGTTTTTCGTTTGGAAAAGTGCTCTACTACACGTTTTTAGAAAAATAGCTCGGTATGGTTACTTTAAATGGATAATTGACATTATGGCATATATGCCATATAATGTTTACAAAGGAGATTATATGACAGAATTTAAACTGATAGCATATGAAAAAGAAAATGGCGAAGTTCCAGTAGAGCAGTTTCTTGATTCTGTTAATCCTAAGATGCGAGCTAAAATATTTGGATTGCTGGGTATATTACAAGAGAAGGGAAATATGCTTAGAGAACCTTACAGTAAACATCTGGATGACGGAATATTTGAATTACGTTGTAAATTTGGAAGTGATATTACCAGAGTCTTATATTTTTTCTATTATGAGGGAAAAATAATACTGACGAATGGATTTGTTAAAAAAACAAAGAAAACTCCTAAAGAGGAGATTCAGATTGCAAAGGATAGAAGAAAAGATTTCATAGAAAGGGTGATGAAGGATGAGAACATTTGATGATATGCTTTCTAAGCAGTTAAAAGATGATGAGTTCAGAAAAGAATATGAAGCTATTCAGCCAGAGATGGATGTCATAAGAGCTATAGTGGATGCTCGTACTTCTCAGAATATGACCCAGAAGGAATTAGCTGAACGAACAGGCATCAATCAGGCAGATATCAGCAAGCTTGAGAATGGAACGAGGAATCCTTCTGTTAATTTACTTAAAAGATTAGCAGATGGTATGGGAATGGCTCTTAAGATTGAGTTTGTGCCTAAACAGAAAGCGTGATTATATGAAAATAGATTGATAATGCTTTGAATATAAAAAATGAAAGGATAATTTAATATGTATTTGACGGATGTTTCAATGCAATTAGTTAGTATGCTACTTGTTTTAATTATTGGTTTATATTTTTTTATGCTTGTTTTTAGTTTTTATAGAAGAGAAAAAAGAAGGACAAGAGAACAAGATGTAAGGAGATATACATATGAGTATTGTACAAAGGAAATGAATCTGCTAAATAAATATACAAATAATATAGCTCCAAATCGAGAAGATAAGCTTTTGGCTATTCTAAATTTATTCGAACGTTTAGCGGTAGGTGTGTATACAGAAGTGTTAAGTGAAGAAGTTGTTATTAGGTATTTTGGTTCTTACATGCGGAATTTTTATGAAGATAATCGGATAAGTCTTTTTGAAATGAGAAAAAGTAAAAATGATGCTGGACTATATGCTAATTATGAACAATTAATGGAGGAATGGAATTTAAGAAAAGAGAGATTTAAAAGTATGGATAGCAGGAGGAAAAAATAAATGCAAACACCATACAGTCAGATAATGGATTTTTGCAAGAATAAAAATGTATCGGAATTGCAAAGTAAAATATTACTCCATAAATTTTATAAAGACTACTATGAGGTAATTGAGAACTATAAAAAGAAAGAAAATAAAGAGCCAACGAAAGAAATACTTGAAGGATTTGAAAGTACATTATTGAGTGAAACAACACTTCAGGGAAATTTGAAGTTGTCAGAGGAAGAAATTGAAATGGCATTAAGCAAAGAAATTAAGAAACATGATAGAATAACATCTGTAAAGAACTTTGGCTTATCAATATTATCTGGTGTCATTGCTTCATTTATTTTTACAATTTTATTGATAGTGATTTTAAATTTAGCTCAGAATCAAGTAAAAGGTTGGATTAATGATATGTATAAAACACAACAGGAAATGGAACAAACTGTTAACGAGGGACAGTAAATAGTTGATATTCAATTTTATACATATTATATATATTGCGAGAAATAAATTTAATAGAAACACATTCAGCCATAAATAAAAGAAATTGAATATTGATAAGTATAATCAGTTGAAAATATGTAGGCTATAGACAATATTTAAGAAAAAATTATTCAGTGATTTGTAAGATGATTACAAACCACTGATTTTTTTATTCTTATTTTGCATTAATGTGGTGCCAAAAAGCATACACAAATACCGGGACGTTCCGTAAAGGAATATCCATACATTTCGGGACTGTTTAGCAGTCCTTTTTTTGTAGTTTCAAAAAGTACACATTTCAGGACTAAGGAAGGAGCAAATAATCATGAAGAGATATGGTTATCACAGAACAAGTACAAGAGAACAGCATTTAGACAGAGGTATCAAGGAGATTACAGCCTATTGTGAGCAGAACAATCTGGAGCTAGAAAAGATTTTTACTGACCAGCAGACAGGAAAGAATTTTAATCGTCCAAGATATCAGGTATTGAAAGAGGATGTATTAAGAGCAGGTGATGAGTTAATTATTACCGAGGTAGACAGGCTTGGAAGAAATAAGCAGGAGACTTTAAAGGAGTTGCAGTATTACAGGGATAATGGCATCCGTGTAAAGATACTGGAGCTTCCAACTACGCTTATGGATTTATCAAAACTGGATAATGCTATGGCTCGTATGCTGATGGAAACCATCAATAATATGCTTATAGAACTATATGCAGCTATGGCTCAGGCAGAGATTAAGAAGAAAGAAAAACGACAGCGTGAAGGTATAGATTCTAAAAAGGCTCGTGGAGAATGGGATGATTACGGCAGACCAGCGGTGATGTCTCTTGATGAATTTTCAGAGCATTATCAGAATGTGATGTTAGGAGAAATCCGTCCATTTGAGCTGATGAAACAGCTTGGTATGAGTAAGAGTACATATTACAGATATGTCAAAAGAATAAAGGAATAGGCAGTTTATAAGACTTTTGCAATTCTTAGAAGCTGTTCTTTCTTTGACGAGTCAAGTTTATCAACAGTGTTGAGCAGTTCTGTTTCAAAAGCAGTAGTAGGAGCTTTGTATTCATTGCCGAGAATATAATCAACGGTAACATTCATAGCATTGCAGATAGAAACCAGAAGTGTCAAAGATACCTTGACTTTGTTTGTCTCGATATTGCTGATGTGGCTGACATTAACATCGGTTACTTTAGCAAGATATTCCTGTGTTAGTTGTCGGTCTGTACGGACTTCTTTAATTCGTTTTCCGATAAGGGCAAAATCCAAATTATCCATTGCACCATTCCTCCTTAAAGCGTTGTAAAAATTATAAAGAAATTATAGTTACAGAGTAATAATCCAGTGCTATAATCTATATAGGTACAGGTTAAATAACGAAGCAAAAGTACCGATATACATATTAGATTGGATTATAAGGAAAGGTGGGATGGATATGTTAGGAGAACAATCATTTCAGCCATATGCAATAAACACATTTAGCCATAGGGGAAAGAATTTTGAGGAAATAACACCAATTCATTACGTCAGACCCCATGAAGTTAGACCATATTCCCGAAGAGATGGTACGTTAGTATCTGGATATTGGCGAGATGGTGATGGAGATACCACTATAAACAGACAGACAGGATATTATTCAAGAAACCATAATGCCGTATCTCAGATAATAAGAATTGGCGGTAAGATATTATGAGACATAAAGAGAGAATTGATGTCAAGAACATCAGGGAGAAGGAAATTGTCAAGGTTGTATCTATAGGACAAAAAGATGTACGTTTTCGTCTGCAAAATGCTTATGAGGGACAGGTAGGTGACAATACGGAGTTATTGGATGAAACACTTGTTGACAATATGATTGAGTTAATGGCAAAAGCTATAAAGACCAATTACTCAAAGTATAATCCGATTCCGCAGGAGATTGTAATTAAAAAACAGTCATCAAAGGAAGAGCCTGACCAAATACAAGAAAGCAAGCCTTCGGATTTTAGCAGTAGTCAGGATATGATAGAAAGCTATGAGCCGAGGTTTGCTTTAGAACAGGTGGCATTGAATGATAAGGTCAGAGAACAGATAAGGACAGCGATTGCCGCTGTTAAATATAAAAGTAAGATGACGGATGAATGGGGAATGTCTGAATATTTCTCTGGGAATCGTGCGGTTATCCTGAACTTTTATGGAAAAGCTGGTACTGGTAAGAGTATGACAGCAGAAGCAGTAGCAAAAGCTTTAAATAAGAAAGTTTATCACATCAATTATTCTGAGCTGGAATCAAAATATGTAGGTGAGACACCTAAGAACATTCGCAGAGCATTTGAATGTGCTACGAGAGATGATGCGGTGTTGATATTTGATGAGGCAGATTCATTTCTGGGTAAGAGATTATCATCGGTAACACAATCGGCTGATTATGGTGTAAATATTACAAGAAGTGTATTGCTTATGGAACTTGAGAAGTTCAATGGGGTGGTAGTCTTCACTACGAATCTGATAAACAACTATGATGGAGCGTTTAAGAGAAGAATCCTGTTGAACGTTTATTTTGATATGCCTGATGAAAAAGCAAGATTACAGATATGGAAATTGCATTTGAGTGACAAAATGCCGCTTGCTACTGATGTTACTGCTGAAAATCTGGCAAGTCGCTATGACAACATATCTGGTGCAGATATAAAGGACATGGTTTTCTATGCTGCATTATATACGCTGGAGAAAGAAAAAGAATACATGGATTTTTCAGTATTTGATTACGCTTATGTAACAATACAGGGTAGGTATCAAAATAAGGGAGAGTCAGAGGAAAAGCTTATATCGACAGAGACGATTACAGAGGAGCAGTATCATAAAGAAATAGGAAAAGCGGAGGAATAGCATATGTTGGATAAAATTGTTTCAACTTATAGGAAAGCCAAGATGTCTGTTATCAGCGATTTATCGGGTACTGTGGGAGACGTTTTAGACGAAACAAGTTTTTATGATTTAGGGTATATGCAGTCGCAGATAAAGAGAATTCAAAACGAAATTGCCAGAATTTCTAAAGAACTGGAAATTAATGTAGAATTGGATAAAAAATCTGAATATGCTGTAAATAAGAGGCAGGAACTTATCGGACAAAGGGAAGTTTTGCTAATGCATATGATATATCTTGCATCTAATAGTTTTCAAAATCTTAAAGAGTGCAAGAAGATGGCAAAGGGATATAGATTTTCTTTCATGGATTGTGTTGACGGATTGCAAGAGTATAAGCTGGAAAATAAAAATAAAGCATTCGATATTTTGGAGAATTATTTTAATAGGTACGGAAGAACCAAGAATCATTATTTGATTAATAAAGTGTTCGGACTACTTTTGATTGATAAGAACGAATATAAGAAAGCAGCACCATATTTAACATGTGCTTTACAGTTTGTGCCAGATGATATTGAATCTTTGGAAGCTTTGAAAATCTGTTACACCGAACTAAATATTGGTTACAGAGTGACAGTACTGGAAGATGTATTATCTGTATTGGCATAGAAAGGAGCATGAGATGAAATTGGAACGTTCTTGTTATATTAATCATATGCAAGATGAGGCATATACATTGTATCAAGATGGAGTGACTTTTCAGAAAAGTGTAGAAAATGTATATGATGAAATAGATTATAAAATAAAGCTCCCTGATTTTTTAGGAAAAACAGTGAAGGTAACGCAGAAACAGTTTCCGGAAGTATATCGAATTGTGAATGAAATCTCTTCAAATATGGATATAGACAATCCGACTGTTTATGTCTATGAAGATTACTATTATGGTGCTGAGAGTTATGGTATCAGTCACTATTGGATAGAGTTGTCGGCAAAAACAATACAGGATTTTACAGAAGCAGAGTTACGTTTCCTTATTGCTCGTGAGATTTATAAGATAGCTGATGGAGTTACAAGGCAGAAAACCATGATGGAAGAACGCTTTAAGCAGATTCGACTGGTGGCTCCAAATGAGTTGGAAGAAATGTCGAAGTTATCATTTTATCATTGGTACAGATTGACAAATTTTAGTGCTGATAATTATGGATACTTAATGTGTGGAAGCATGAAAACAGCGGTACAGACAATATTAAAGCTGGTGTTAAATAGTGTCATGCTTGCAGAACAGGTAGATATTAAGGAATTTATTGGTCAGGCATCGGAGATAAACCGATTGGATGATACTGTTTATAATTACACAAAGGCAGATGAGTCTGCCCCATATGCACCACATAGAATACAGAATTTATTAGCATATGCCGTATCTGATAGAGGGATGAAGGCAAGAAAGGAGCTTGAATTATGATATCAGCATTAGTTGCGGTTGCAGTGGGATTGGCTGCTACTGCGGTAACATTTGCATATTGGGATAGAATAAAAAATTGGTTAAATACAGTAGTTGCAGACCGATTAGAAAAGGTATTTGGATATGGTGCTAGAAAAAGATTACATCATGCGGTATCTATTGCGGACAGGACAGTGAATGGTATTCGTAATCGTTTGTTCATTTATGTAAAAAAGAAAAATGGTATGGGCTACGATAAAATGCAGGAAAAAATTATAGATGATTTCGAATCAGTAGAGGAATCTATTGTACAGGAGATTGATGAAAAGGGACCTGTTATACAGGAATTTACATATACGGAATAGGAGAAAATGATGGGATTTTTTAAGATTAATAATGAAGAAAGATTGGATTCGGATTCTGAAACTGAAAGAATGCCTAAAACAGGAAAAGAAGAAGCAACGAGTACTGCAATATTAATACAAAATGACATGTCGATTTTAGAACAATTAGATATTCTTAATAAAAAGGTAGATGTCATTGATAGAAACAACAAGAAGTTTTTAATGACAGCTTCGATGAACAAAAATGAAGAGTTAGAAAAAACAGTTTCATCCATGAAGTTGGGTGTAATTGCGATACTTGACCAATTAGATATTCTTGTCGCTTCGTTGTATGATGAAGCAGGCGAGAAGACAAAAGATGGAATTGAAATGATGATGGAGTCTATAAAAAATAATCTTTTAAATATCGGAATTGAGGAAATTGAAGTTATTGTTGGAGATGCATTTAACCCTGAAATTCATAAATGTTTGGAGACTGTCAATGATAATTCATATGGTACTGATACAATAACTGATTTAGTTAAGAGGGGGTACAGGGATACAAGGAATAAACTAATTATTAGACCAGCGGAGGTCGTTGTGAATAAGTAAAAGAAAAGGAGAGATTTGGAATGGGAAGAATTGTTGGTATTGATTTAGGAACAACCACTTCTGAAATTGCATACATAAAAAATGGAAAACCTGAAATTATTAAAAATGGTTATTCTTCCATAACTCCTTCTGTAGTAGGGTTGGACAAGAATTTTAATATTATAGTTGGCGAAAGGGCGAAAAGGCAGCTTGTAAATGCTAGCGACCGTACAATTGCAGAAGTAAAAAGAAAGATGGGAACAGGAGAGAATGTTATACTGGGAGGGAAACGTTTTACGCCTGTTGCTATTTCTGCTGAGATATTGAAAGAACTAAAAAAAATTGCAGAGGTAGAGCTTCGTGAACCGATTACTGAGGCTGTTATCACTGTTCCGGCAAACTTTAATGATGCTCAAAGACAGGCAACAAAAGAAGCCGGTGAAAGGGCTGGTTTTATTGTTAATCGAATTATTAACGAGCCAACAGCAGCGGCTCTTGCTTTTGGAATTGACCATATGTCAACGGAGGGAAAAATTCTTGTTTATGACATTGGTGGAGGAACCTTTGATGTTACTGTATTAGAGATGATAGAAGGCTCTTTGGATGTTATGGCAAGTAGAGGTGTAAATAGACTTGGAGGAAAAGATTTTGATGAGAAAATAGTCGATGAAATGTTGGCTTTTCTGCACTCGGAATATGGAGTAAATCTTGATGATGAGTTACAAGCTACTGAAAGATTAAAAGTATTAGGAAGAATAAAGGAAGAAGCAGAAAAGGCAAAAATTGAATTGTCATCTGCAATGAGTGTATATATAGAATTACCATTTCTTTTACAAAAGGACGGAGAAATCATAAATTTTGAAATGGAGTTGACCAGGACAAGATATGAGCAATTGATAGAAGGATACATACAACAGTCGTTTGATACGGCAAACGAAGCCTTAAAAGCTGCGGGTTTAACTCCAACAGATATTGATATTGTGTTAGCTGTAGGCGGTTCTAGCCGTACTCCTATTATCATAGATAGATTAAAGCGTATTTTTGGAGATAAACTGAGAGGTGGCATTAATCCTGATGAGGCTGTGGCACTTGGAGCAGCGGTTCAAGCAGGAATTAATAAAAATGAGATATCTGGTGACAATGCTATAGCTATTTTTGATGTTTGCAACCATTCTCTTGGCGTAGATGTTGTTCGAGAAACTAATAGGGGATTGGAGTCTGGATATTTCAGTAGAATTATTTTAAGAGATACACATTTACCGATATCTCGAACAGAGGGTTATTCTACCGTGGAGGACTATCAAGATAACATCCTTTTGCAAATATACCAAGGGGAAGATAACAGAGTTGAGAATAATATAAAGCTTGGTGAACTAGAGGTTGTTGGCATTCCTGTAAATAAAGCAGGTGACGAGGAGGTAGAGGTTACTTTTAAATACAACATCAATGGTATTTTGGAAGTGACTGCTAAGATTGTCAGTACGGGAATGACAGCTTCAACTCGCATTAATATGATGGATTATGATGCTCCAAAATCAAAATCAGAAGAAAAAATGGATGACCTTATGAATGAAGCGTGGACTCAGGCTAGCGAAATTAGGACGACGGTTATGCTTTATCAAAGCAGAAGAGCAGGATTGCCTGAAAATGCTAAAAAACAAGCTGATGAGTTGATGAGAAAGCTAAAGGAAGCAGTAGTAAATAATGATGCAAAGCAAATAGAATATTATGATGATAATTTGACTGCGTTGTTGTTTGAGTACTAGTTTGGCATGAAAGGTGCTTGCATATGGATGAAATAAATTATTATAATATTTTGGGAGTCCCTGAAGATGCAACTCTTAGTGATATTAAACGTGCATATATTAGAAAACAAAAAGAGTTTCGTGATGATGAGACTATGCAGGATAAGCTAAATCAGGCATATACTGTATTGACAAACGAAAACCAACGAAGAGATTATAATAATTCCAATAAATACGGAAATAAATTGACGGAACTATGGGACAGATATCATGACACGGAAAGCAGTAAAGAAGCAAGGGGAATTCTCGTTGAATTAAAAAATCTATATAAGCAAATGGAATCAGAAGATAAGACAGATATATATGTCTTAAAGAAATTGTTTGAAATAGAGCAAGAATTGGGAGATGAAAACGAGCTGCCCTATTTGAATTCTATTATGAATATTGTTTCTACTTCTGAAGATTTAGAGAACAGGAGGGAGTGGTTTAGGTATCTTGGTAGTCAGTTCGAATTATATGATAAGGTTGATGATGCAATAAAAGCTTATTTTCAGATATATAAAATGGATGCATCTGACGATAGTATATGTGATTTGATTGATTTGTTGTATAGTGAAAAGCACAATACTAAGGCATCTATTCAAATATTAAATGATTGTATTAATAGGGTTGAAGACAAGGCGTTAAAAGCTAAATACTTGAGCAAAACCTTTGAGGTTGTTTCTTCGTTGGATGGGGATAATTATGACAAAGTGAAAAAAATTTTGTACACAAAATTAAATGCTTTTACCAAAGAGGAAGAACCACAAAAAACAGCAATAGCGGTTCAAATTGCGTTGATTATGGGGCAATGCTTAGATAATGACCGATTGGATTGTTATGATGAGTTAGACAAAATATTTAATTCTTTCAACATAGAAAATGAAGACACAAAATTAATTTATAAGGCACTTCAAGAATTTAGGACGATTATTGATAATAATAAATATCACGAATGCATAAAGCTTCTGTCGGAGGATATATGGACTGAAAAGCTTAGACGTAAGATGGAAGTATTAATGCTAAATGAAATGGAAGAGATAAAAGCTTCTATAGATTACTTCAAGAAATATGCACCTACAATGTGGAATCTTAACCTTGAAAATAATCAAAATATAGAAAGTCTTGTTAATCGTTTATATCCTTTAGTTACAGAGTATGGAAAACTTGTTGGTAACCAGAATTTAGGTAAAGAACTGAAAAATATGCTTAGAGCAATTGCCTTTGAAGGGATTGTACGGTTTAGTAAGGTAGAAAATGAATTTGCATCTAATCGTGACATCTTTTTCTCAGATGAACATATAGAAAAATCTCGACAGGAATTAAGACTACTTGAAAGATTGTATCCCGCAAGCTATCAGCGTTTTTCAGATATTTTTTTTGATGGAAAAAGCACAAAAGAGTTGTTTGGAGATGAATCAAGACCATCAAATATATCAGGTCAAACAGTGGTAGGTAAAAAGACTACTTCAGTTAATAAAAAAGTGTTTTATCCAAATGCTGCCGAAGGATATGAGCACAAACCGTATATTTCTGGTATATTAGAAATTATTGTTTTGGTGGTGGTATTTTTTTGTTTTCCACCAGCTATTCCATTGATATTTATATTTAAATATATCAAAAGACATGAAAAAAATGTTAAAAAAGTCTGGCGGATTATAAAGCCTATTTTAATAATAGTTTGTGTTATTGCAGTTATAGGAGGACTTTTCCAAGTTGGCTCAAGCGTTAAAGACATGATTTCAATGAAAAAGGAACAAAAATATGAAGATAATCACAATATAATATTAACAGATGAGGAATTGGACAAAAGAGATAAATTAAATGATAAATATGCTGGTAAAACGAATGTAGATATCCGTGTAAAACAGATATCGTATAACAGTAATCTGGAATATCCTCATCAGAGTTATGTGTGGCTTGTGTTAAATATGGATGGATATAATAATTCATACGAATTATATAGTAATTGTCTGACAGATGATGAATACAATACATTATTTGATAAATTGCAGGATTTATATGATAGCGATGACACCGACTATGAAGTGTGTGAAGAGTTCTATAAAGAAGCATACAATATTACGAAGGAAATTAAAATAAGTACAGAGAATGACGAATTATATAATGCAGAGTATTTGACGTATACCTTAGATATGAATATGCTTTGGTATGAACTATATAATAATGCTAGTACTGATGATGTCATAAAATACATGAAAGAAGATTCTCAAGATGAAAAAGACTGCGGAGTTGAGATATATGGTAAATCTCAAACTGTAAGTGTTAATGGTAAATGTGATAATCATGTTGGTGAGTTGACATACACAGATTATTTTGATGAAACAGGAAGTAACATATTTGAGTGGAAAGTTGATGATAGCTTTACAATTGATGATGTAATGAATATGTTTAATGTTTCATTGGTTGACGATATTAATTCTGACTGTGATGCTAAATTTCTTTGGAAAAATAAGATGTATATAAAAGTGTATTTCAATGGAGATGGAACATATTTTGAATTTAGTTTGAATTGAGTTAATTGTAGCATCATGTTACAGCCGCCAGTATAGGCAAAAAAATTATATATATTTTTGGAACTAAGCACGTATCAAACTTTAAAAGCAATTCTTAGTTCGGAACCCCACCCCTCTATATATGGGTATCAAAGACATCAGGAGAAATCTTGGTGTCTTTTTTATTTGACCTGAGCATGTCATAAAACTGCTTTAATTTTATGCCCTGATGTGGCAGGAAAGGAGGCACGTTACCATGAAGGATTTGTTATCAAAAATCTATGACTATGTGATTAACTACGAGGATGACAGCATAAAGCTGGGGAGTAAATTCGATGTAGAAGTCAAGAAAGCCATAGAGCCATTGAAAGAATCCATGACAGCAGAAGAGCTGGAGTGTATTAAGGAAATCGTATATTCGACAGCTTATACCGCAGAAAAGAATGGATTTTATCTGGGAATCCGCACAGCTCTTACTATGTTTGTGGAAGCAATGCAGTTACCGGATGACCCTGACAAGTCATAATACTGTCAAATACTAAAGGAAGGAGGCTGGCATCACAGATGGATGCACTATTTATCCAAGCGGTCATTGTACTTGTATTCTTGTACAGATGGCTTAAAGACAACAAATAGTTTTTTACGAAAAGGAGATTCACACTATGATGAACAACAATTTAAACAACAACGGAACTAATAACAACAGCAACAACAATTCAAACAACGGAGGAAATTTTATCATGGCAAACAACACAATCAATTCATTACAGGTATTCGCAGGCATTATCAAAGAGGCATTTACATCTGTCTATCCAGATAACAAGGTCTTTGTTCGTGAGGTAAAGAAGAACAATGGTCTGGTTCTTACAGGTCTTACTATCTGTGAGCGTAATATCAATATTGCACCAACTATCTACCTTGATACTTATTTTGCTCAGTATAAGGACGGAAGAGCCATGACGGATATCATCAGGGCTATTGATGAGTGCTACAAGGCAAATCGTGTCAGCAGTGATTTTGACATTGCAGGAATTATGGACTTTGAGAATGTAAAAGACAGGGTGTGCTTCAAGCTCATTAATAAGGACAGGAATGCCGAGCTGCTTTCTGATATGCCTTATATAGAGTTCCTTGATTTAGCAGTCATCTTCTATGTGCTTGTATCAGAAGATGAAATGGGTACAGGCTCTATTACGATACATAATAGCCTGATGGAAGCATGGGGAACAGATAAGAAAGAGCTGTTAAAGCTTGCAATGCATAACACCCAGAGGAGATTTACAGGTCATGTCTATAACATGATGAGCGTAATTGAATCCATGATGGGAAGAGATGCAGAGCTTGATAGTGAAGTAAGAAACTGCTTCTATGAGATGGAATCCGTATATGAGGATGATATCTGCCCTATGTATGTAGCAACGAACAGCAAAAAGTTAAACGGAGCTTGTGTGATGCTTTATGATGGACTGCTTCGTAGTTTTGCCAACAGGGTAGGTAAAAGCTTCTACATCCTGCCAAGTTCAATTCATGAGGTAATCCTTATTCCTGATACATTGGATATGGATATCCGTTACATGAAAGCAATGGTTAAGGAAGTAAACGGAACGGAAGTTGCTCTTGATGAAGTATTATCAGACAATGTTTACAGATACGATATTGATACAGACCGCATTGAAATGATGTAGGTCTTATTTTTTTGCCTATTTTTAAGAAAACGGAGGATTTTAATATGTTTGATAAGAAAGAAATGAAGCTCATTAACTTTGAGAAAGCCAAGAAATATCTGATGAATGGAGTGCAGGTCTATATGGTCAATCTGGATGGAAGCCTTGTTGAAATCAATGAGGATACCGACTGGAAGAGCATAATATTCCATAATTTAAAGGGTGGCAGCTATGCAGTGTATAAAAAGAAGTTTACCGGTATTGGTACATTCACTAAGGATATCCATATCGGTAAGTGGGATTTTACTGTAAGCCACACAAAGAAGGGAGGTGATGCCTAATGTGCTATCTGGAAGGACAGTCATTAAGACCAGAAATGCCAGGGCATTGTACAGAGAATTGCAGTCTGTACATGTCAGTATGTGTTCCGATTGTAACAGATGGTCTGTTAGATGGCTGTGAGTGTTCAGGAGATTCATATTGTGATGAGTGCCCATATTATGAAGAGTGTGGGAAGTAGAAAGGAGAAGCCTATGTTATTACAGAAGTTAAGGCAGAGATTAAAAGATGAGTATACCGCATTGTGTACATATCTTACAACAGCACCGATGACAGCATCTGACTTACTCAATAAGTCATATGAAGTGGTGTGGAAGCAGGAAATAATGAGCCTGTTTAATAATATCCCAGAGCATAACTGTAGATATTCCGATGATATGCTTCGTTGGATATTATCTAAGGAAAATGCTCTGGATTTTTTGTACCAGACTTGGAGGCATACCGATTATCTGTTGACGAGTGAGTTCGCAGACCTTATGTATGATGAGCTAACAGTCAGAAAGGATGGAAGCAATGAGTAATCAGGATAAAATAAAATCAGCCCTCGAACGTATTGACAAAGGTTTGGCGACCATCAATACCAACGAGGACTGGCTTCAATTTTTATCTTTACAAGCTCAATTTTACAACTACTCATTTGGAAATGCAATCTTAATTTATTTACAGAGCGGTGGACAGGCTACTTATGTGAAAGGCTATAAGTCTTGGAACAAGCTTGGTCGTTATGTGAAGAAAGGAGCTAAGGGGCTGGCTATACTAGCCCCATGCTTCCGTAAGGTTGAGGATTTCAAAGAACCAGAGAATAAGAATGAGTACCATGATGAGCAGGGAGAGAAAGAAGTCAAGCGTGTTATCAGCGGTTTCAGAGTAACCTATGTATTTGATATAGCAGATACGGATGGTTCAGATGAATATATCCCAGTGCTGGTAAAAGGTCTTGCAGGTAATTCCGAAGAGGAAAAGAACATATACGATAATCTTTATCGTGTATTATCAAAAGAATTTGTGATACAGGATGTGACAGGAACAGCCAGCAAAGGCAGTTACAATCTGGAAACAAAAGTTATCAGTGTGCGTTCTGACCTTGAGTACTTACAAAGAATCAAGACATTACTGCATGAAACAGCCCATGCCTATGATTTTGCAATGAATCCTGATGATGATATTCCACGAAACCGCAGGGAGCTTATTGCAGAATCGGTAGCTTTTGTAGTCAGCATGAGACTAGGGCTTGATACGAGCAGTTATTCCATGGGTTACATACAGTCATGGCTCAAGGATAAAGAGGAACTAAAGATTATCGCTGATACTGTACAGAAGGTATCATACAAGATTATTACAACATTGGCAGAGTCGGAAGGCTCTGCTTTTTCTGATTTAAGAGAAAGTGAGGAATAGAGCATGAATGCAAATATTTTAGTAGAGACAGACGGATTATCAAGGGAAGAGTGGCTTAGATACCGCAAACAGGGGATTGGTGGAAGTGATGTTGCCGCTATCCTTGGTATCAGCAAATGGAACAGTGCTATTTCCTTATGGCTCAATAAAACGAACCAGACAGAGGATGATACGCAGGAAAATGAAGCTATGGAGTGGGGAACCATCATGGAGCCGGTCATCCGTAACCATTTTGCTAAGGTTACTGGTAAGACAGTGGTTGAAGTACATGCCATGCTTCAACATCCAGAATATCCATTTATGCTTGCTGATGTTGACGGACTTACAGAAGATGAGGATGGAAATCCTGCTATTCTTGAAATAAAGACAGCCAGCGAGTATAAGCGTTCTGAATGGGAAGAAGGTGTCCCAACCTATTATGAGACACAGGTACAGCATTATCTTACAGTCACAGGAGTTAAAAAAGCATATGTTGCTGTCCTTATTGGTGGCAATGCGTTCCGTATCTATGAGGTGGATGCTGATGAAGAGATACAGCAGATGCTTATTGCTGTAGAAAAAGAGTTCTGGAATAAGGTTCAGAACATGATTAGACCTGAAATGGATGGTTCGGATGCCGCTAAGAACCTGTTAGATAACATTTATCATGGTGGGATTGAGGATGAAATCATACTGCCTGATGATGCCGTTGAATGGGTGGATGCATACTTTGAAGCATCTGTAGAAGAGGATAATGCAAAGGCAAAGAAGCAGGAAGCCGCTAACCATATCAAGGAGTTTATGGGTGATTATGACAAGGCAAAGTGTTATGACCATTCTATTTCATGGAAAAGAGTAACCAGTGAAAGGCTTGATACAAAGGCATTAAAAGAGAATGAACCAGAGCTTTACCAGAAATATGTTAAGAGCAGTACAAGCAGAAGATTCACATTGAGATAAGCACAGAAAGGCAGGATGAACATTATGAGTAAACAGATAGATTTAAAAGCACTATTAGAGAGCAGAATGGAGAATATAGAGCCGACAGAAAGCTCTAAAAAGGCGATAGAACGTGCGGAAATGAATGTACCCCACAATCTTATGTTTGATGCAGAAAGTACTGAATTTCAGCCAGAAACAAAGCCTGTGACATCATCAGGAGCAAGAGGACTTACTGTAGAAGAAGCAAAGACATTTGATGATGAAATGAACCGATTTATTGATACTGTCCTTATTGCTGGTGTTGATTATGGTGTGATACCACATTGTAACAAACCTACCTTATTAAAGTCAGGAGCAGAAAAAATTCTTAATTATCTTGGACTGATTGCAAGAACGGAAATCAGTAATCGGGTTGAGGATTACAATGTCGGATTCTTTTCTTATGAGGCAAAGGTCTACCTGATTGATTACAACGGCGTTGTCAAAGGTGAGGGTGTCGGCATCACGAATACCAGAGAAGGCAAATATGCAAAGAGTAATGGTTATGCGGTTCAGAATACTGTCCTTAAAATGGCAAAGAAGCGAGCGTTGGTGGATGCAGCATTAAATGTCGGTAATCTGTCAGCTAGGTTTACGCAGGATGTAGAAGATATGAATATCGAGCCAGATAGTACAGGAGGTAAGAATCCTGATGAATTAAAAAAGAGCAGTAAGCCGAAAGAGGAAAAGCCTGTCACACAGAAGCAGATAAAATATCTGGAAACACTTATGAGCCAGCATAATACATCTGCGGAAGCCATGAACAAATACTGTAAATCAAACTTTGGTGTAAATGATTATAAGAAGATTACAGGTGTTCAGGCATCTACGCTGATAGAGAAATTTAAAGCTGTTGAATAATCTGATGGCATAATTTTGTGCAGCGAAATATAGGAGAACTCAAAATTGAGCTGTCCTAAATAATTTCGTATCGGAAAAGTAGTTTTATTGCACATTCGCTCCTCTATTTTGAGGAATGAAATCACACTGGGGATGCAGGATATCTGTGTCCCCTTTTTTGAAAGGAGCAAACGACAATGGATATAAAAACATATGATTTGATTATTGATACCAAGACCAAGCATACAGCATTACAGGTAAAGGATAGCTTCGCCTATGCTGTTGATAATTTTACAGAGCCTAAGGCGATATATGACTTAATGACAGATGGATTCCATATGGATAAAAAAGCAGATGAATATGTCTATATGGGGGCATTTAATAACAGGATGAAACTTCTTGGAATGTTTGAAGTAAGTCATGGTCTGTGTGATGCAAGCCTTTTGGATGCCAGAGGCGTGTATATGAGAGCATTACAGATAGGTGCGAGTAATATCGTGGTGATACATAATCATCCGTCAGGTATTCCGCTTCCGTCAAGAGATGATTTTAATGTGTTCAGGAGAATCAGGGATGCTGGAGAACTGCTTGGAATACCATTAGTAGACTTTATTGTTATTGGATGCGGTGATTTCGTGAGCTTTAAAGAAAAAGACTTGTTGAAGCTCTAAATTGTCTACACTGTTCTCAGGGCTAAACATTGTATTTTCTCAGGGAAAGCAGGTGGTCATCATTTTATATTTATACTGGTGTATCGGAGAAAATGCTTATTTATGCTACACTTTAGCAATTTCGCATCCTGCACCGGTATATTAAATATTAGGACATACATTAATAATCATAATTGTTGCGGTGCTTATGGAATGACTGACATTTCCATATCACTGTCTACAGAAGGAGGTTTTCATGGATAACGTTAATTTATTTGTTGCGGATAATCTTAAGCGTATTCGTATCAGTAAGGGGTGGTCGCAGTCATTTGTTGCTAATCAGTTAGGGATAGCACAAAGAACCATATCAAGAGCAGAGTGTGGATGTGGAGTATCGAAGAGGACACTTGAAATGCTGTGTAGTATGTATCAGGTGTCGGTTGCATCCATTTATGGGGAATGTGTACAGGAAAATCCAAGAGAAGTACAGATAATACCTGATGATATTGCGGTAGGTCTTTTAATTCGTAATTCATTTATTCAGGATTTGGAGCAGGAGGTTATTTTACGATATACAGATACTATCGGGAAAGAAGCCCTTATGATGAGAGAGGATGTGGAACGAATTATTCCAGAAGCTCTCTCTCATAAGAAGTCATATACATTGTCAGATGTGATTACAGCCTGTATGATGGTAAATCAAAAGACATTATCTAATATAAGAAAACTTGCAATAGCATAAAGCTGATGGACAGTCATTATTGGCTGTCCTTATTTTTATGTGTGAAATCATATTCGTGATTTTCTTTGTGGTAATTCATGAAATCATCCCATATCTCATCAGTTGCAGAATCAAGCATAGGCTTGGTTTTGTTTTCATATACATAAAACTCAGATTCTAATAATGGAAGTATTTGCTCTTCTAAAAATGAATCTATTACCTTGTTTAATGAAAATTCTTCTAATGCTATGTTGTAATCCAGAGATTCTTTTAATGCTTTACCCTTGAACGATTTCTTGATGTTATTCATTCGCAGTAAGGATTTGAACATTTGCTCTAATAAAATCTGGAGTGCATCTGAATTGTGAAACAGTGCATTCAGCATAATTGCTTCACAGCCAAAACCATCGGTGATGGTTGACTTAAGATTATTCCAGAATGATTCATCTAATTTGCTTAGAGCAGGGTCTTTGCCGAGTTCCTTTAATTCAGGTGATTTGTATTTGGTTTCACCCATTAGATAATCAAATGAGCATCCACAGTTATCGTGATATAGACGAAGTGTACTTGCTTTACAGGGTGGATTTTTGGGGTCATAATCGTTAGATTCCAGCTTTCCAATAATACCTTTGCTTAAGCCATCTAGTACTGTATCAGAAAATTCATCAATAGACATAGATGGATAATTCTGTGGATTATCTCCTTGGCGATAGCGAAGTTTCATAAAATTGTTCGGCTTCTTTTCACAGTACATCTGCTGTTTTGGCTTTCTTTTCTTATTATCCATATTGTCTTCCTTTACATGTTCTTAAAAGTGGTTCAAAACACAGAAAATATTCTTTTAACTAAAGATAAAGAATACTAATGAGAACAATATTATATAGCGGTATAGTAGTCATTGTAAAGAAAAATTCTTCAAAAAATTAAATTATGTAAGGAGTAATGAAATGGCAAACGAAGATATAAAAAAGCTTATTAAGAAACATCGTCTTTTCAGATACGAGGTAGCAGATGCAATGGGTATTTCAGAAGGATACTTGTCAACATTATTTAGAAAGCCTTTATCGGAAGAGATGAGGACAAAGGTAATTGAAGCAATTAATAGATTAACAGAGCAGGAGGACTAAAACCATGAAAGCAAATATTACAGGAAAGAAATATTACGAAGAGGTATCGATTGTTTTATACAATTTTTATCAATTCTTTGATTCGGTAGAAAATGCAGAGTTGTTTGCAGAAGATATGGTTCATATAAAACCAATTATTGATGCTGCAACAGTTTGGCTTGAAAATGATATTAAAGCTATTGAGAGAAAATACATGGTAAGTGAGGTTGATAAAAAAATCTTAGATAGCTATATAGAAGATGCCAATAATGTGGTGAATGAGTTGTTTGAAAAAATTATGTTATAAACAGGAGAAATTATACAATGAGAGAAATTAAAAGAACAAAGAAATTTGAAAGTGATGTTGAGAAATTAGGAGATATGTGTGTTGAATTAACAGAAGATATGGAAGCATACATGGGTAATGAACTGGATGATGATATAATTCAGGATTTAAAGGTATATGCATTGGAAAAATTATTTGAAATTCAGAATATGATTACAGAGATTGATTCTACATATGGATTAGTAGATTTCGATGAACCACAGGCAAATAAGAAACATGCAATTCTTACGGAACTTTTACTTGGAGCATTAGAGCGGTTGGAAGAAGTATTTGACAAATAACAGGGGAAAAAGACCATGAAGAATTTATATCATTATACATCAAGATATCGGGCAGAACAGCTTATCCAGTCAGGATAAGCAACTGCTGGAGTAAACATTAAAGTGAAAGAAACGGAGATTTTGACATGGTTATGGAAGGAAAAACATTTGTGCATCATTACAGTCCAGAGAGAAGGGATGAAAGCGGTACAGGAGTTAGAAAAATCGTATTTCGTCAGGCAGATGACCCATATATGCGTTGTAAGGAAGAGGTGGATGTAATTTATGACAAGGTTCGTAGATTATTAACAACGGTAGAAACTTGGTTGGATTGTTCAGTTGATGATGAAATTACAGAAGAAATGGTACAGGGATTGTATATCGGAATCAATAAGACAATGGCTGTTGTTGCTTCTGATATTGAGGAACTGATTGCAACCTATAAAGTAACTGACCGTGGTGATTTATTTGAACTTAGAGATGTAGCGGTTCAACTTCAGGAGATTGCTGATGATGTTTTTAAAGAATGCATGATGTAGTAATTCTTATAGGGAGTGTATGTAATGATATGCTCCCTATATCAGTGTTTTATAACACTTAATCTTATTTCTATCTTTATATAATACTCTGATTAATAGGTATGGTTAATTATTATATGCTTAAGGGTAAAAATAAAAAATGCCTTCAAAGCCAGTAAATATACGACATTTGAGAAGATAGGGACAGTGCTGGTTTTAATTCAATAGGGACGGACAATAGGGAAGAAATAATTTGTCTAATGTTAGCTCAATAAGGACAGAAAAAAAGAAAGCAATAGGGACATGATAAATCAAGCAGATAAGGACAGGAGATGATGATATATGAATCAGGTAGTATATGGATTGCACACAGGACAGGCAAAAAAACAGATTTCATACAGGGAGGCAAAAGCGATAGAAATGATATTTCAAAAGGCATTTCCTGATGAAGCACATTCATGTAGTCAGTTCTTTCATAAAGGAATATCAAAGTTCTGGATAGAAGAGGTTACAAACAAAGCAGGAAAAAGGTACTGGATGCATTTAAAGGTTAATATGGCTAGAGCTATAGCTGTCAGCGAGTATGGATTAATGCCATATACTGTATCAAATGTGAAGAAGCTGATAAGAGAAACATCAAAGCTGCTTAAAAAATTAAAGCTGGATGACAGGAATGCTGATTTTAGTATCTGGAGATGGGAAAGGTTTGATTGTGGTTTTGATGTAAGTGTAGAGCATCCAGAGATTTTTATGAGTTTACTGGATAAATCAATTTATGTTAATGCCGCAAAAAAGCGGTGTAGAAGGATAGCATTTACGCCAGCTAATTCCAATGCCTGTGAATCAATCAGATTTGGGAATGATTCATATACATACAATGTATACATTAAACTTGCTGACCTTATTAATAAAGGAATCGCAATCACACCAGACATTCATAGGGAAGTGGATAATATAGTACGAGTTGAAAGACAGAATCATTTGTCTGTAATAAAGCAGATAGTACCAAAATGCGAAGTAGGTGGACTGGCATCTAATAAGACTATGAATCTGATTCTAAAGACCTTGACAGATGATATAGAAGCTTTCTGGGGGAAAGGTGATTATTATTCTTCAAATGCGATAAGAAGTAAATATAGGAGTATTCCTGATGTTGCGAGGCTAATCCCAGCAATGGTTGAGTTTACAGCAAATTCGTTAGATGACAGGCAGCATTTGTATACAGCGGATATAAAAGAATCGTTTCAGGAGTATGGAATAATACCTGTTGGAATATGTAAGGATGATGCTCATAAATACCAGATTCAGGAAATTAAAGGTCTCTATAACATGGTTACGGATTGCTATGCTGTGCCTGATAAAAGAGCATATCATGAGTTTCCAGTACCGCATCAATGCGGTGACGGCAGATATAAGGCAGGAATAACATTCCACATGGTAAATGATACAAGAAAACAGCCAGTATCCATAGCAAAAGGAACTATTGAAGAATATGAAAAGGCTGTATTTATTGGACTTAAAAAAGCATATGCGACTAATGTTAAGTACCATTGCATGGTAAAAGCTATACCAGATATATTGGAAAAATCAAAAAAAGATATTTTAAGATTTTACAAGGTAGTTGAAAGCAAAACAGTTAAGGATATGACAAGAGAATTTATTAAATTGGCAAATCTGAAAGAATAATTGCAGGAGGTAAGCAATGTTAAGAGAAAAATATATTTATCTTGAAACTGAACAGCAAAATAAATGTTCATTAAAAAATGTACTTGTAAGAAGGTTAGGATACAAACCAGAAGAATTATTGACCAGTTTCTTAAAAGAGCAGGAAAGGTGCTATTGTACATCATTTTCATTTCCGCCTAAAAAGGCTAATGGTAAAGCGAAAAAGACACAACAGCAGAATTATGATTATTTTATACATACGCTGGCAGAGATGGTAGAGAAATACGCACCAGACATTTTAGAATAGGAGGCAGTACTCATGGAAGATACATATTGTTCAAGAAAAGGAAAGAAATGCGTGATTTATATTCGTGTCAGTTCCGAAAGACAGGTAAAGGGTTACAGTCTGGAAGGACAGAAGCGGTATCTGAAGGAATGGGCAGAATTTGAAGGCATGACAGTATCTAATATTTATGTTGAGCCTGGAAAGAGTGGTAAATCTATAACAGGAAGAGAAGTATTTCAGATGATGCTAAATGATATATCATCAGGAAGTGTAGAAGCTGATTATGTGCTGGTGTTTAAATTATCACGTTTTGGACGTAATGCAAAAGATATTTTAAACTCACTCACCTATATAAAACGCTATGGTGTTAATCTAATTTGCAAAGAAGATGGGTTAGATTCCAGTACATCCATGGGTAAAATGATGATAACTATTTTAGGTGCTGTAGCGGAAATGGAGAGAGAAAACATATTGGCTCAGACAATGCTTGGTAGAGAAGAAAAGGCGAAGCAGGGAGGCTGGAATGGTGGATTTGCTCCATACGGGTATGAACTTTCAGATGGAAAATTACATATTAAAGAAGATGAGGCTGCAATAGTGAGGCTTGTCTTTGATAAATTTGTTAATGGGGGCATGGGATATTCTACGATAGCAGGATACTTAAATCGTCAGGATATTCCTAAAATGCCATCTAAAAATTCTCATGGCAGAAAATTTGTAGACTGGAGTATTCATCATATTAAGAGAATGCTTGATAACCCTGTATATACAGGAAGAATAGCATTTGGAAGAACCAGACTTGAACGTGTTGAAGGAACTGAAAATGAATATCGTAGGGTAAAATCAGATGATTATATCTTAAGTGACGAGGTGGTACATGAACCAATTATAAGCGACGAATTATTTGAAGCAGCTAAAAGAAAAAGGCAAGAGACAACGACAACAGGAAATCCTAGAGTTGGAAGATATGCGAAGCATCTGTTATCTGGTATCTTAAAGTGTCCTATGTGTGGGTCATCCATGTATGCTGATATCGTACAGTGGAAAAATAAAGATGGAAAGGTTATGCAAAAAAATAAGTATCAATGTGGTCATTATGCTAAATCTAAGTTTGGACAATGCCAGAAGAATACTATTTCAGCAGAATGGATAGAGGGAGAAGTTATTGCCTATACGAAGCTTTTAGTGAGAAATAAACAGTTTGCAGAGGAGATTCAGAGTAAGCTTGGAAATAAAACAGATGTGACAGAAATTGATAAGGAACTGGATAATTACAACAAGCTTATAAAGAAACTGGAAAAAAGCAAGAGTAATCTGGAAAGAGATATTGATGCTATATATGATGATGACAAGTATGCTGAACGTAAAAGACAGGATATGAATAACCGCCTTAACAAAATTTATGAGGAAATCTATGATATTGAGGATAGGATAACAGATTCTGAAAAAAAGAAGGAAGCTGCACAGCAGGATGTTCTTACAAAGGAAAATGTATTCAAGATGCTATTGGTTTTCGACAAGATTTTTGATAAAATGAATGATGTGGATAAGCGTAAGCTTATTGAGAGCATGATAGCGGAAGTACACCTTCATCCAAAGGAAACATGGGAAGAGGGAAAGAATCCGATAAAAGAAATAAAGTACGCATTTCCAGTAAGTAAAGAGGTTATGGATGCTTTGAGGGAAAATGTTGCATCCGTTGAGACGGTTGTTCTTTTGTCCCAACTGAAACAAAAGCCGGATGATTACATTAATGTCACAATTGAACTTGATGATGTGGATATAACATCTGCAGAGACTAAGGCAACATATGATGAGATAAAGAAGTATGTGTCTGAACATAATGCCGGCATGAAAGTTTCCAATCTGTATATTTCACAGGTAAAGAGAAAATGTGGAATTGAGGTTGAAAAGAATTATAATTTACCTAAAAATGAAGACAGTAGGCAACCACAGTGTCCGGAAGATAAAGAGAGAGCAATTGTGGAGGCATTGGAGCATTTTAAGATGATTCAGCAGGAATAAAAGGAG
>ERZ791729.278-NODE-278-length-29609-cov-5.513061_pt1 | contig 29609 bp, 37 predicted proteins | sample MGYA00510043_ERZ791729 | MGnify/ENA primary metagenome ERZ791729 (study PRJEB30046, sample SAMN00715149) | human gut metagenome | study: EMG produced TPA metagenomics assembly of the A metagenome-wide association study of gut microbiota in type 2... | reverse complement strand
ATTCATTGCTTTATCAACATCAGATTCATAAGATATAGTAAAATCAACTAATTTCATATTTTCATTATCTGAATAATTAAAATTCTCAATAGTATAAGAGTTCATTTGACTATTAGGAATAATAACTCTTCGATTATTAATAGTTCTAATAATTGTATGTCTCATAGTAATATCTTCAACAGTACCACTAACACCTTGATTTGAACATTCTATAAAATCACCAACTTCAAAAGCATCACCTATAACAAGTGCAAAGCTTCCAAAAAAATCCTTTAAGCTTTCTTGTGCAGCAAGTCCTAAAACAACTGAACCAATTCCTAGTCCTGATAACAAAGTAACAGAAAATTTATGAAAAGCATCAAATTGTCCTAAAGCAAGAAGTATCATAAGTCCATATAATACTAATTTTTTTATTCTTTTTAAAAATATCACTTACACTATTTAGTGTATCTCCCTCAGCTGTAACATAATAACTATAGCCAGATACCGGAAGCATAATTACTTGATTTGGATAAATATAATCATCTAAATTTAAACCATTAATTGCCGCTAAAAGATTTGGATTTATATTATACTTTCTACTTATACCATAAAGTGAATCTCCTTTATTAATCGTATAAGTATCAAAGTATTTTTCTTTATTTTTAGGAACTATTAAATCCATACCCTCACGTAGAGTTTCATCATAACTTAAATTATTTAAATCTACTAAAAACTCTTTATTTGTACGAAACATTTTAGCAATATCTTCAATACTATCATTTGATTTAACACGATATTTTTCAAACATTTTATCAACCCCTATAGTAAAATATGTTAGATTTTAAAAAGTGTTATTTAAAAATATAGATATAGTCATTATTAAATTTCCATTCACTATAGGTCATTAATTTAATAATTTTATCTTTATTTACATAATAAAGTGTATCATCACTTATAAAGTAACATTCGTTATCATTTGAAAAAATTATATTTGATACCTTTAAAGAAGTAACATTTATCTTATTAATTGGTGTAACGTAGATAAGTTTATTATCGTTTAATTCATAATAAAAATCAATTTCTTTTTTAAATGAAACATTACCTTTATTAAGTTTATTAACACTTATTTTTTCAAATTTATTATTACTTAAAATTTCATATCTATTTTTATAAATAGTATTTTTTAAAGGATTAATTTTATATTCTATTTTAGTTTGCATATCATATAAGTAAACATATTTTTTATATGTACCTAAAAAATAACTATTAAAATAAACTTCTTTATCTAATTGTGTCTCTTTTACTTTATTATTCTTTGTATTTATTAGATAAAACTTATTAAATTTATACTTACTATTATAATCCGCTATTAAAAGATAATCTTTAAAAGTGGTACATAAATCTATATTATAAATATCATTATCAAATAGTTTAATTTTCTTTTTAGTTTTAGTATTAATGTTGATAAATTGTGAATAATTCCATATATAAAAGTTAGCATTTATATTATATACATCAATATTATCAAATGTATATTTCTTTTTATCCTCAGGAATAGTAATATAATATGATGTATAATAGTTATCATTCTCTTTATTAATATAAAAGTTTTGTAAATTATTATTTGTTACATTAATTATATTATCTTTTTGTTTAATATTTTTAATTTGTTTATGATTTTGATAATATTTACCACTAACAGAATATAAATACTCTACATTATCTTTTTTAATTTTAAATATATAAAGTTTTTTCTTATTATTAAATGTTTGAATAATATTATAACCTTTTACAGTATATTTAAGTTCATAACTTTTTGGAATAAAATAAAAAATTGTAAAAGAAAGAAAAATTAATAAAAAAGAAAAAATTAGTAATCTTAACTTTTTCATACAATTCTATCTTTATATTTTAGTTTTTCTTTCATCATAAACTGAGATATATTTGTTTCAATATCATCTAAAGAGCTTTTAGATAAATTAGATATTGTTACAACCTCTTTTACTGTATCAATAGTTATTTTTCCAAAAAGTAAACCTTTATATATTCGCATGTCATTATACAAATCTGGAGTAATTTGTGTATATATGCTTCCAAAAACCACTCTTTTTTGCCCTATTAAAAGTCTTTTGTTAGTTAAAACTATTACGCATGAAGTGAATAAATCGTACCATTTTTCATTTTTTTGACCGCAAAAAGCGTATAGAACATATTCATCAGGATTAATATATCCTTCGATTACTTTGCTATGCTCTTTTAATCTCCAGGCAACTGTACCGGGAAACTTATTTTTAAATTCTAATACTTTTTCATAAACATTATTCATTTTAAACTCCTTTTATTAATTCAACTTTAGTGTGAGATAATTTTTCGTGAATTGAAACATCCTTATTAATCATAAATAATATATCAATATACGAATAAATTGTTGCAATTATAGAAATAATTAAATTACTATAAAAATAAATTTTTCCCTTAAATAATATAACACAAAGTAATGTTAATATATTTGATAATGTTGTATATAAAATTATATTTGTAAATATAGGATAGAATAATACTCTTATAAGAAGATACCCAAAAGTTAGTTTTCCTTTATCACTAGAAAGTTTAATTTTACATATTTTTTTACCAATTGTTTGTCCATCAAATAGTAAAGGAAATAAAGTAAAATATAAAATTGTAACAACTATTTCAATTATAGAATAACTTATTGAGTAATAAGATAAATCATGCATAATATCTAAATATTCTGGTGATTTTAATGTATCATAATCTATTGTTGTGTTTTCAGAAAAATTCTCTTCATAAAACTCAGTATATTTTTCATATGCTTTATCATATTTCTTTTTATATGGATTTAATACATTTATTTGACTTAATAATGTAACAAGTATTAATACAATAAATATATCAATTACATAAGCACATATTCTTTTAATTTTAATATCTTTCATTCTACCTCCATAAATAAGAAAAGAAACTATTACTAGTTTCTAATAAGTTTTTGAATTAGATCCTAAAGTAACAGTGGTTTTAAGAGTTTTACCTTTTCTAATATAAGTGATTTCAACTTTATCACCTACACCATAATTATACAAATAATATCTTAAATATGCAACACTTGTTACTTCATCATCATTAATCTTTATTATAATATCATCACTTGCTAGTCCTGCTTTAGCCGCTGGAGACCCTTTTTCTGTAGAAACAATAATTACACCCTTTGTGATTTTATATTCTTTTAAAAGTGATGAATATTCAGGGTAATAATAAGCATCTGTAACATTAACCATTGATACACCTAAATAAGGTTGTGTTATCTTTTCTTTATTTTCAAGTTTTTCAGCGTAACTTAATGCTACCTCGATTGGAATAGCAAAGCCCATACCTTCAACAGATTCAGCCACTAATTTTAATGAAGTAATTCCAACAACTTGTCCATTTGCATTACAAAGTGGTCCACCACTATTACCTGAATTAATCGCGGCATCTGTTTGTAATACTTTCATAACATAATCACCATTATTATTAAGTTTTACTTCAACCATTCTATCTTTTCCTGAAATAATGCCTCTTGTAACAGTCCAAGAATAAATACTATCAAGTGGCGCACCTACAGCAAAAGATGTATCACCAACTCTTAGGTTATCGCTTTTACCAATTTTAGCTACAGAAATTATATCTGATTTTTTTACTTTTAAAACAGCAATATCAGATAAAGCGTCTGCACCAATTATTTCTGTATTAATTACATTACCATTAGTAAAAGTAACATTAACAGAGTTACCACCTTCGATAACATGATTATTTGTTAAAATGTATGCATCATTATTATTTACTTTATAAACAAATCCAGTTCCACTTGAAATCATTTTTTCATCTGCATAGGTTGCCACAACAACAACTGCATCATACACTTTTTCTACTGCCTCCGCAATTCCATTGTCAGTAATTGTTACATTTTTTTCAACTTTAGTTAAATTTGTATGAAGTATAGCAGGATATTTATAAATAACCCCATACATAAGTAAACAACCTAGGAAAAACACTACTATATATACTATTTTATTATCTTTTTCTTTTCTTATCATAATTAATCCATCCTCTCAATCTCTTTATAATTTATTGGAAAACCCATTGCATCTAAAACTTTATCAATATCAATTGAATGAAGTTTTCCAGATAATATATCTAGTTCATAATCAATTTCTTTTATAAATAAATTAAAATCATCAGCATTTAAAATTCTTTTTAAAATAATAATTAAGGCAAATAAATCATTTTTACCATATATATATTCCCCATCCATTTTAGGAATATTTAAAAGCTTATGATATATTGTATTATTAATAACAATTTGTGTTTTATTATTATAACAAATATCTTCATGTGCACATAAATTTCTATAATTAGCAAGTATTGGTAAATAACTTTGGAAACTATCTATATCTATGTTAAATATATCCGCAATTTCTCTTTTATCTTCGTTTTGAAGCACAGTATAAAGTTCTCCGACTATTCCAAATGATAATACTTTTACAACAACCCAAAGAGGTATATAGCCATAATTATCAATGAAATGACTAGTTGCGGAATGCTGTTTACCATTTATACTAATTTGCCTTTTCATTTTATGTATTAAATCGTTTATTTGCCTAGTTTTAGTATAATCATGAACAAAGTTATTTTTATTCAAATAATTTTTTTCTTTATAACCATGGTTTTTACTCATAACATAAGCCATTATACTTTTTAAGTTATTTTCAAAAACCAAAATATTTTTAAATAAAATATTTCTAAGTTGTCTATCAAAAATAAACATTGCATATAGTTCCTCAAAAGTGGTACCTTTATTAAATTTACGATCAGTATAAGACTTAACAAATAAAAATCTATACCCTGTTACAAAAAAATAATTTTCTCTAAGAAGTATTGATTTAGCCTTCTCAATATCATTTATAGTAAGACCTTTATCAATTAAAATATTTATCTGTTCATCTAATGTTTTAAATGTTTTCTCCACTATATCACCTTTTTACTATATAATTAATTATATCACATAATAGTATTTTTACCATCTATTTTAGAAAAATAAATTATGAAAAATATTTAATTACTCCATTAGAAATTAAATTTGCTACTTTTTTTTGATATTCATTTGTAATAAGTTTTTGTCTATCTTCATAATTTGATAAAAATCCACATTCAATTAATAAACCATTTACCTTTAATTTTGAATACATATATGTGTCTTTTGGAATATTTTTAATTTTACGATTACTATTTAAACCCTTATTTAAAACATCTTGCATAATGTTTGCAAAATAAATATTTTTACCATTATAAAACACCTGTGGCCCATAGTATTTAAAGTCACTTAAATAATTTAAATGAATACTTAAATAAATATCTGCTTTAGAATTATTTATTAAGTTAATTCTATTATCAAAATCACTTTTCTTACGATATATAGCATTTGGAGTTGATAAGTCATAATCACCATCCCTTGTCATATAAACAGTAGCACCATAACTTTCAAGTTTTTCTTTTAAATAAAGACTTATATTTAAATTAATATCTTTTTCATATATATTTTCGTATGAAGTACCAGGATCTAAAAATCCATGACCAGGATCAATTACGATAATTCTTCCCACTAAAAAAAGGTTATCTTTACCAAAAACCGAAGATAAAAGAAAAATAGATATTATAAAAATTATTAATGAATAATGAATATATTTTTTCATATAAAATTATATGTTTTATTCATTATTTTAAACTAAAAAATTTAAAATTTTCAAAAAAAGTATAATATTGTATTAATTCCACAAAAAATGCCTAAGGTGCAACGTACTTACTATACGCTTAGCATTGAGCTACGTGCCCTAGGTCTTAAAGATATATTACCATAACATTATTTTTTATGTCAATCATCAATTTTCTTAATTCTTCCAAATACTTTTCTTCCTGGAAATAAACTTACTCTATATTTACTTTTATTTAATCCTTTAATAATCGTAGAAACTCTTTTATAGTTTGCATAATAATTATAAAAAGTATTAACTATTAAATCAGCAAGTTGAATACCAAAGTTAGTTTTAGAGTCATAATAAGAAACACTAAAAACATAATTGTTTAAGCAAAATTCTGTATTTAAATAATTCTCTAAATTTTTTAAGTCACCTACCCTTACATTACGATTATCACAAAGAAGTTTAATTTCAATTTGCTCATCAGTATAGTTTTTAAGAAGTGGAAAAATAATATCTGAAAATATTAATTTTACGGCATAATTATAAAATATATTTGAATCTATAATACCTTTTTGCATTTTTTCTTTATCAAATACCTTAGAAAATCCATAAAAACCTGGAATATTTTCCATACTTGAAAAAATAAGTTGTTTTTCTTTTGTTAAATAGTCATAAGATTTTATTTCTTTATCTATTTTAATCTTTCTTTCGTCTTTTACAAGTTTATTAATTTTTTTATATAATGATGTTATTTTAAGTCTATATTTTTCAAAAGTAAAATATCCACCAACAGCAAAATACTTTGTATTACTATTTTTATGAATTGAACCACTTTCATCTAAATATACGTATAATCTCATGATGTCACCTCTACACAAGATAATACTAAATAAATTAAATGTTGTCTATATGAAAATATTAAAAAATCCCAATATGGGGTAAGAAAACATTTTTAATATTTTAAAAAATTTATATCAATTGAATTTAGAATATTTATAATGGTTATGTAATCCACAATAAGTCATTATTAATATATAAAAAAGCAGAGTGAATTAACACTCTGCAATTATAATGTTATTTGCCTTGGTGCGACGTTAACACATAACGCTTACCTAACAAAATGTAAATTTCAAAAAATTTACGGCGCATAACAAGGACTTACTGATAACATCATTATTATATTATGCAACATATTAAATGTCAATACACTAAAATTATACAATTTTTATCTATAATGGAAAGAAAAACTCTCCTGCTATATAATTTTCATTTTTAATTTTATTAATTTCTTTGGAAAAACAATTATTTGAAATTAAATTTGTAAAATAAATATTGGCAAATACATCGGCTATTTGTATTAATTCTCTGCTTTCAGATTGACAGTATTCTACCCTAAAAGAATTTTGTATATGTGTACCAGTTACCAACTCAGTATTTAAATATTCATCTAAAACTGCTCTTGTTTCGGTTCTAACATTTCTTTCATCAATGAACAAGTAATTTTCATTTACTGGTATTTTTTTAATTTTAGTAAAATGCTCAATACATAATTTTATGAGATAATTGAATGCTCTTGCAGTATTATTATAAAAATAATCCTTTACTTTATTATTATCACTAACTATATAGTAAATTTCGAATAGATTATTTTGGCAAAAAAAATCAATAAATTTTCTTTTCATATCAGCAGTTAAACAAGCACCTTTTAACTCTTTAAAATTTCCGCTATCATAAAACATTTTTCTACATTTATCCATTTTTTTTAAATCATCAAAATTACTGCTAATAAATCTTTTGAACGCTCTTCTTAATCTATCCTTGTTCTTTGGCATTATTAAACATATTACAAAATATTTATTTTTATAATAATTAATATCTTTTTTAGTCATACTTCCAGATTCATCAATATAAAATGCATTCATTTTTTTGCCTCCATTAATCATATAGAGATATTATACCATAACATATAAGAATGTATAAATAAAATAAATTTATTAAAAGAGAAAACAAATCATATTTTTTTGTAAATACTAAGTAATTAAAAAAACCCCAATATGGGGTAAGAAAATATTTTAACGTTTACTAAATTGTGGAGCTCTACGAGCTTTTTTAAGACCATATTTCTTTCTTTCTTTAACACGAGGATCTCTTGTGATAAATCCAGCATTTTTTAAAATATGTCTATAACTATCTTCTCTAGTTTGGTCAGTATTTTCATCAAATTTAAGAAGTGCTCTTGTAATTCCTAAACGAATTGCACCAGTTTGTCCTGAAAATCCACCACCAGATACTTTAACATCGATATCGAATCTATTTAAATTATCAGTTAAAACTAGTGGTTGAGTTAAGTCCATAACAAGTGTTTCATAAGGCATATAGTCATGAACATCTACACCATTAACTGTAATATTACCAGTTCCACCAACTAAAGTTACTTTTGCTACACTACTTTTTCTTCTTCCTGTAGCATTCCAAGTTTGTTTTTTTGCCATGTTTTCCTCCTATTATATTTCCATTTCGATTGGTTTTTGAGCACTATGTTTATGATCAGCATCAGCATAAACAAATAGTTTTTTACCCATTTTTCTACCAAGTCTATTATGAGGAAGCATACCTTTTACAGCTCTTTCCATCATTTCTTCTGGATAGTTTTCAATCATAACTTTTGCAGTTCTTTCTCTTAATCCTCCTGGATATCCAGAATGATTATAATATTTCTTATCAGTTAATTTATTACCAGTTAAATTCACTTTACTAGCATTAACGATAATAACATAATCTCCACAGTCAACATAAGGAGTATATGTAACTTTATGCTTACCTCTTAAGATATGAGCAGCTTTTGTAGCAACTCTACCTAAATTTTTACCTTCAGCATCAATTACATACCATTTTCTTTCAATATTTTCTTTTGTTTGTAAAAATGATTTCATAATTTTTTCTTTCCCTTCATTTTAATTAACCAATTTAATCTTCCCACAATTAAAAGGGCCTCTTAAATAAATGTACCGATTATGATTATATGGTAAAAGTAGTAAATTGTCAAGCAAAACAATGAGGTAACAAGTGTTTTTATTATATTTTTATTAAAAAAAACTAGCAATCGCTAGTTTATAAAACACACATTGCTATTGTAAGAATTACCATTGCAGCAAGACCTATACAAGCAACTATTTTAAATGCCCATTTGAACCAAGTTGAATACTCAACTCTAGCAAGAGCAAGACCACCCATTATCGCTCCACATGTAGGTGTAATTAAATTTACAAGTCCATTAGAAGCAACAAGTATCATAAGATTTGTTTCAACTGAGAATCCTAATTGATGAGTTAAACCACCCATAATTGGAGTAGAAAGTGTTGCAATACCTGATGAAGATGGTACAAGTATTGATAAGAATATATGTAATATAAAATTCATTGGTGCGTATATAACTGCAGGCATATTTTTAAGGGCATTTGCCGCATTATAAATAATATAATTATCTAAATATGTAACTTGCATTAATACTGAAGCACCTCTTGCAATTGCTATGATTAATATAACACTTAGTATATCTGAGGCACCATCAACAAACGTATCTACAAATTCTTTTTCACTTAATTTACCAATTATTCCTATTATAATAGCCATTACAAAGAATAGTACAGCTGCATCTTCGAAATACCAATAACCAAAACAATTTCCAGTTAAGAAAGCTGTAAAATGTGTTCCAGCATCAGCAATATCTGCAGGAATAATACCAAAATCAACCCATGGAATGAAACCTGCTATCATAATAACAAATGTTAAGCCAAATATTATTAGTATAAGTTTTTGTCTAGTAGTAAGTTTTACTTCCGGATTAATAAAGTCTTCTTTTGCATAATGTTTTTCCATTTGTTTTTGTTCTTGTAATGAAAGGAATGTACTTCCTTTTTCGGCTTTCACTTTTGCAGCATATTTTAATACAAATGCTACTGCTATAATATAAGAAACTAACCATAAAATACATCCAAGTAAGATTATAGTTCCTTGATTAACTTTTATACCATCAGGTAATGCACTAACTGCAGCACCTACTGCAAACGGATTTATTGTTGAACCAAGTACACCTACACCAGCACCAAGTAAGACAGTAGCTGATGCAACAATTGTATCCATTCCCGCTGCTACCATTGTAAATGATAACAACCCATAAAATGCAACTGTTTCTTCTAACATTCCATAAGTAGTTCCACCAACTGAGAATATAAACATTAGTATTGGTATTAATACTAGTTCTTTACCTTTTAATTTGTTTACTAAAACTTTTATTCCTGTTTCTAAAGCGCCAGTTTTAGTAACGACATTTAAAAATCCTCCTAAAATAAGAATAAATACACCTACATCAGCAGCATTTTCAAATCCTTTAATTGGAGCCATTAAAAAGTCAGAAAATTTAGCACGAACTACACCACTACCATTGACAATATTTTCACCATCAAATGTAGCAAGTGGAAGTAAATATGAAATTATAGCAATTGCAACAATAATTAACATTATAATTGTAAATGAAGATAATGTAAATTTTTTCTTTTTAGCTTTTTTTGCCATTTTTATTTCCTCCTATAAAATATTCTTGTGCCTTTATCACCATTAATTGCTTCAAGTCCTTCATTTAATGAAGCAATAATAGCAATGCCTTCTGAGTTTTCATTTAGAAAATTCATACAAGCATTTATTTTTGGAAGCATACTTCCTTTTGCAAAATGGCCTTCATCAATGTATTTTTGTAATTCTAATGTATCAGTTGAATCAAGTGCTATTTGATTATCTTTATTATAATTAATATACACTTTATCTACTGCTGTTAAAATTAACAAAATATCAGCTTTAATATTTGCTGCTAACTTACTACTTGCAAAATCTTTATCAATTACTGCATCAACGCCTTTATATCCTAGTCCATCCTTTACTACAGGAATACCACCACCACCGACGGTAATAACAATATTTCCGTCATCCGCAAGATTACTTACTATCTCTTGCTCTAAGATTCTTTCAGGTTTTGGTGAGGGCACTACTCTCCTATAACCTCTTCCAGAATCTTCAACATATTTATAGCCATTCGAAGAAGCAAGTTTATCAGCTTCCTCTTTGGTATAAAACATTCCTACAGGTTTAGTTGGATCAGTGAAAGCCTCATCATTTTCATCCACTTCAACCTGAGTAATGATAGTTGCACATTTCTTTTCAATATTATTTTCTCTCAATTTTTCATTAATAGCATTTTGTAAATGATAACCAATATATCCCTGACTCATAGCTCCACATTCTGCAAAAGGCATAAAAGGAGCAACATTAAATTTACTAGCATACTCAAATGCATTAGCAATCATCCCCACCTGAGGACCATTTCCATGTGTCACAATAACATCATTATCTTTAGCAATGCTTACAATTATATCCGCAGCTTTTTTAACAAGAAGTTTTTGTTCATCTGGTGTTTTACCTAAAGCATTTCCACCTAAAGCAATAACAATTTTACTCATATTAATTCCTCAAAGTAGCATAAATTACAGCTTTAATGGTATGCATTCTATTTTCAGCTTCCTCAAAAACTCTTGAATGGGAACCATTAAATACTTCATCTGTAACTTCCATTTCAGGAACACCAAATTTTTCATAAATCTCTTTACCAATTGTCGTGTTTTGATCATGAAAAGATGGCAAACAATGAAGAAAGATACAATCATCTTTAGCATTATCTATAACGGACTGATTAACTTGATATTTTCTTAAATAATTAATTCTTTCAGCCCACTTTTCCATAGGTTCTCCCATTGATACCCAAACATCAGTATATATTGCATCGGCATCTTTAGTACCTTCCATAATATCTTCAGTTCTTTGAATAGTACATCCGTTTTCTCTAGCTATTTCTTCACATTTTTTAGTAAGTTCTTCATCAGGCCACAAATCTTTTGGCGCACAACAAGTAAAATTAACACCTAACTTTGCACTAGCAACCATTAATGAATTACCAACATTATTTCTAGCATCCCCACAAAAAACTAATTTTCTTCCTTTTAATGAACCAAATTCTTCTTCAATAGTCATAAAATCAGCTAACATTTGAGTTGGATGAAATTCATTAGTAAGTCCATTATAAACAGGAACACTTGAATATTTTGCTAATGTTTCAACAATAGTTTGATCAAATCCACGATACTCTATAGCATCATATATTCTACAAAGTACTCTTGCAGTATCTTCAATACTTTCCTTTTTTCCCATTTGTGAACCTGTTGGTCCTAGATAAGTAACATGCATACCTAAGTCGTAAGCAGCAACTTCAAAAGAACACCTAGTTCTCGTAGAATCTTTTTCAAATATTATAGCAATGTTTTGTCCTTCAAGAAATTTATGAGGTTCTCTATGTTCTTTTTTTGTTTTAAAATCTTTTGCTAGGTCTAATAAATATCTTATTTCATCACTTGAATAATCAAGTAACTTTAGAAAATCTCTTCCTCTTAAATCCATTTAATCCTCTCTTTCAAGTGGCATACTCATACATCTAGGACCGCCTCTACCCCTAGAAAGTTCTGCACTATTCATTTCTATAACTTTAATACCTTTTTCTCTTAATACTTCATTAGTAATATTATTTCTATTGTATACAACTACTACTCCAGGTGCTATACATAATGTATTTGTTCCATCATTCCATTGTTCTCTTTCTGAGGCAATTTTATCTCCTCCAGCACAAGGAATAAGTGTAATATCAATACCCAAATATTCCTCTAAAATATTTTCAAGGCTTCCTTCTTTTTTAATTACTCTTACTTCATCGAGATTATCTTCATTTTTAGTAATTTCAAAAACTTCTAATGTATCCATAATTCCAGGATGATATGTAAACTTATCAATATCAATTTGAGTAAATACTGTATCTAAGTGCATAAATGCTCTACATTCAGGTATCTTAAATGCAAGTATTGTATCAATATTACATTTTTCATCATTAAACATGTTTTTAGCAACTAAATCAATTGCTTCAGCACTAGTTCTTTGAGAAATACCAATTGCAAGAGTATGTTCATTTAAATTTAATACATCTCCACCTTCAATACTGAATGGATTTTCTCTATCATAATATTTTGGAACTTTATCCATATAATCTGGATGATAATTAAAAATATAATAAGCATAAATTGTTTCTCTACTTCTTGTAACAGAGTACATTTTATTAAGAATTATACCATCACCAACTGATGCAAACGGATCTCTTGTAAAATAAAGGTTTGGCATTGGTTCTGCTAAAAACTTAGTTTCTTCACTTATTTGATCAACAAGAGAATATTCACTATCTTGTTTATTTCTATGAACTTCAGAAACTTTAATACCTTCCATAGTTTTTAAAACTAGTTCTTTATTATTTGTATAACTCATTAAATAATCAAATAATAAATCTTTATATTTTGGAGTTTTAACTCCTGCTTCATAAATAAATTGTCTTATAAATGAAGGTTTAACCTGTGGATTAGCATCCAATGTTTCAGCCATTAAATCTTCCAAATAAACAACCTCTACATCGTTATCTCTTAGTATTTGGCAAAATTCATCATGCTCTAAAATTGCATCTTTTAAATATGGAATATCATCAAAAAGAAGCCTTCCTAATGTATCTGGTGTTAAATTTAATAGTTCCTTTCCTGGTCTATGAACTAAGACCTTTTTTAATTTTTTAATTTCACTAGTAACGTGCATCTATATCATCTCCTTATTATAATAATTTTATCATTTAATTTTTTAAAAGTCTATATTTCTAATTTATATCTTTTAAAAAATTTTTAATAATTTCATTTTCACTACTAAAAGTTCCCTTTACAGTATCATCAGAAATAATAGTTTTATTATCTAAAAAAATAATTCTTGAAGAAAAGTCTTTAACAAAATTAAGTTCATGACTTACAACTATTATTGTCATATTATAATCTTTTAATTTACTAATAAGCTCTAATACTTCTTTTTTCATTTGTGGATCTAAAGAACTTGTTGGTTCATCTAATAATAAAATTTTTGGTTTTTCCATAAGTGCCCTTATTATAGCAACTCTTTGTTTTTCACCACCACTTAAATTTTTAGGATATTCATTAATTTTATTTTCTAAATTTATTTCTTTTAAATAACCTTTAGCAAGTTTAATAGCCTCGTCTTTTGTTTGTATTTTCAGTTTAACTGGGGCAATAATTAAATTTTCAAGTACAGTCATATTTTCAAATAAATTAAATGATTGAAAAACCATACCAACTTTATTATAAAATTTTTTTATATTATTAACATTTTCATTATCTATTAATATTTGACCTTTATCTATTTTTTCAAGTCTTGCTATACATCTAAGTAATGTTGATTTACCACATCCACTTTTACCAATTATTGATACTTGTTCATTATCATTAATTTTTAAATTAATGTTTTTTAAGATACATTTTTTATCATAACTTTTTGTTAAATTTTTAATTTCTATCATTTGAAAGTCTCCTTTCGAAAAAGTTTAATAGTTTCGTTAATCCTAATGTTAATATTAAATAAATTATTGCCACAATTAAAAGTGGAAAGAAATAATCATATGTAGAGGAAGCCACTATATCAGAGGCTTTTGTAAGTTCAAGTATACCAATATAACCTGCTACTGAAGTTTCTTTTAAAAGTGTTATAAATTCATTACCTAAAGCTGGCAAAACATTTCTTAATGCCTGAGGCATTATAACATATTTCATAGTTTGAAAATAGTTAAATCCTAGCATTGTTGATGCTTCTTCCTGTCCTTTTGGAATTGATATTAATCCAGACTTAATTATTTGGGATACATAAGCTCCAGAATTTAATCCAAAAGATATAATTCCAACTACTACAATATTAATATTAACACTTTTAAAAATTATATAATATAAAATCATTAATTGAAGTAGTGCGGGAGTTCCTCTTATAATTCCAATATACATTCTTGCAAAAGTACTTAATAAATAAAGCTTACCTGTTTTTTCATTATAATCTATAACAAGTGATAAAATAAGTCCTAAAATAACTCCAATTAAACAAGCAAAAAATGCCATAATAATTGTATTACCAAGACCAGTTAAATAATATTTATATCTATCTTGATATATAAATGAATTATATATATTTTCTCTTATTAATTCCATAAACACCTATTTTGAATACTCTAAAATGTATTCATCAATTTTACCACTATTTTTTAAATTATCAATAACTTCATTAATTTTATTTAAAAGCTGTGTATTACCCTTTTTAACAGCAATTGCATAATTATCTTCGAAAACAAAACCATCTAAAATAATTAAATTTTCATTATTTTCAACTATTTTTTTACCAGGCAATTCATCCATTATTATTAAATCAACTTTACCAGCTTTTAAATCTTCAGCCATTGATAAGTATTTTTTTTGTCTAACAATATCTTTTGTTATATTATTATCAGTAACATAACTATCTGCAATAGTGCCAAGTTGAACAGCAATTTTTTTATTGTTAATTTGTGAAATATTTTTAATATCACTATCATTTCTAACAATTACTATTTGTTTTGAAATAATATATGTATTAGAAAAATCAACTTGTTTTTTTCTTTCTTCATTTACACTCATTCCCGCTAAAGCAAAATCAGCTTTTCCTGATTTTATCTCATTAATAATTGCATCAAAATATACATCCTTAATAACTAGTTCTTTTCCAAGTGCCGAAGCAATTTCTTTAGCAATTTCTACATCAACTCCAACAATTTTGTTATTGTCATAATATTCATATGGAGCAAATCCTGCTTCCGTTACCATTACTATTTCATTTTTATTTTTTTTGCAACCACATAGGGCAATTAAACATATACTTAAAAGTATTAATATTTTTTTCATCGATTAATCAATATCCTTTCTTTTTTCTTTCCCCCATTAACTTCATAACAATCATTTATTACAAAAAATGCATTGGGATCAAGTTCTAATATCCTATTTCGTAATCTATAACAATCTAAATTAGAAACGGCTACCATAAGTATTTCTCCTTTTTTATGTAAAAATTCTTGTTTGCTTTGTAAAATTGTAACACCACTATCATATTCCTCAGTTATAACCTTTTTAACTTCACTTAGTTTATTTGTATAAATGAAGAAAACTTTACTTAAAGAAACCCCAAGAGTAATTTTATCAATAAAATGATTACTTATTAATAAAATAATTATAGAATATATAAAACTTTCAAAACCAAATACAAATGCGCCCATCAAAAGGATTATAAAACTATAGGAAAAATTTGCAACTGAAGTAGATACTTTAGCGTACTTTTTAATAAGTTCCATTATAACGTCCCCACCACCAGTTGTAAAACCACTTTTATATATAAGTGCAGAGGATGCTCCATATAAGAAACCAGTAATTACAACACTAATTAGCACTTGACTTGTATTAATATATTTTAAAAGTGATAATGCTATAGGCTCTGTAATTGTTACCATTATTGGGTATAACAATGAACCTAATACTGTTGGTAATGTTTTCTTGTATCCTAAACAAATAAAACTTATGATTAAAAGTACAATTCTTGATATGTACAAAAACACTGTAGGATCAATATTAAATAATTTATTAAATATTATCGCAAGACCATTTGTACCACCAGTTATAAATTCATTGGGTAGTAAAAATAAATGGTAGCACATTGCAAGTAAAAAGATACCAAAAACAAATGTAACACCAGTAACTAAAGTTTTTATATCTTCCTTACTCATTTTACTACCCTTCTTACTATAACTATTTTACTAAAATTTAGTTTTTTTGTCTATAAAGTGTCATAAATTTACTAAAAAAAAATAAGTTTTAATGAGGTGAAAGCAAATGAATGGTAATTATTATCAAAATCCAACATTTCCAACAAATCAAAATAATATGCAAAATATGACTGTACCACCAGGAAATGTAAGTTCAATGGAAGACTATAACGAACAAAGTTATATTGAAAATATTTTAAGGCTTAACAAAGGAAGAAAAGTTAATGCTTATGTTTCTTTTCCAGATAGTACAGAATGGAAAAATAAGATATTTTCTGGATTAATCGAAGAGGCAGGTAAAGACCATCTAATAATCAAAGAGGTTACAACTGGGAAATGGTTCTTAATTAGAATTTTATATCTTGATTATGTTGAATTTATGGAACCAATTAATTATTCTCACGCTTATTCTGAAAAAACATTTTAATATAAATCAAAATATTTAATTTCTTCGTTTAAACTTGTTTTCTCTCCGTGACCAGGAAAAATAGTTGTATCAAGGGATAGTTTACTTATCTTTTCCAAAGATTTAATTAAATCATTATAATTTGAATTTGGAAAATCATATCTTCCGATACTATGATAAAAAATTAAGTCACCAGAAAATAATAAGTTTTGTCCACTGAAAAATATTGAAATAGAATCGTCAGTATGACCTGGCGTTTTTATTATGTCATAAGAAAATGTCTTCCTTAAAAATGTATTATGCTTAATATTATAGTATTTTTCTAACTTTTCAAGTGCACCAATATGGTCAAAATGATGATGAGTAACAATTATTTCTTCGACTTCATATTTTGAGCAAAATGAAACAATTTTTTCTGCATCATCTGCTGGGTCTATAATAATGCATTTCCCATCTTTACTTAAAATATATGTATTTGTATCAAGGGGACCTAATACTAAAATTTCAACTTTCATAATACCTCATTTCTATTTAAATATAATAGATATTTGCTAGTTTGTAAATGATTTTGATAAATTTCTTGTTTTATATTTCATTTTTATCTATAATAATAATAGGAGTTGAAATTAAGTATGAAGAAAAACGGATTTATGGAAGGTGCTATAATAGCCACTATTGCGATAATAATTTCAAAAGTTTTAGGCGTATTATATGTAATTCCATTTTATAAAATAATTGGTGAACAAGGTGGAGCATTGTATGGTTACGCTTATAATATCTATAATATTTTTTTAATTATTTCCTCAGCAGGTATTCCACTTGCAATAAGTAAAATTACTAGTGAATATGAAACTTTAAAGGAATATGATAAAAAAAATGAAATGTATCGAATAAGTAAGAAAATAGTATATATTTTCTCTCTTGTTGCATTTTTATTATGTTTCTTATTTGCAAAGCCACTTGCTAAAGTAATTCTTGGTAATCTTACCGGAGGAAATACCATCGAAGATGTAAGTTTTGTAATTAGATGTATATCATTTGCACTTTTAGTTGTACCGCTTCTTTCAATTTATCGTGGATATCTTCAGGGACATAAGTATATTGAGGCTTCTTCAAAATCACAAGTTATAGAGCAAATTGTTAGAATATTTTTTATTCTTGCAGGAAGTTATTTATGTATTAAAGTATTTCATTTAAAAATTACATATGCAGTAGGAATTTCAGTATTTTCTTGTGCAATTGGTGCTATCGTTGCTTACATTTATTTAATTATTAAAACTAAAAAATCTAATGTTGTAAAAAATAATAAAAAGTCCCTTTCTGAAGAAGAAAAAAAAGAAGTTATTAAAAAGATTATCGGTTATTGCATACCTTTTATAATAATAAACATTTCAAATTCAATTTATAATACAACCGATATGATTTTAATTATACGAGGACTTACTAATTTAGGATATAGTGCAAAAGATGTTGAAACAATTTCCTCAATATTCACAACCTGGGGAAGTAAGTTAATAACAATTGTTAAGGCATTTGCAACAGGACTTACTATAAGTTTAATACCTTCAATAGTTAGTGCTTATGTTAAAAAAGATATGGATAAAGCTAATTACTATTTCAACAATTCATTAAAAGTATTACTATTTATTATTACACCACTTACAATATTCTTAAGTATTTTTGCAAAGGAAATTTGGTATATATTTTATGGTCAAAGTTACTATGGACCAATAATCTTTAAATACATCATTTTAGTAGCAATACTTGATAGTGCTTATATTATTTTCTTTTCTGCTTTACAAGGCTTATATAAAACAAAACTTGTATATATTTGTGCATTAAGTGGAATAACAGTTAATGCTCTTCTTGACCTTCCTTTAATGTATTTATTTAATAGACTGGGAATATACCCATATTATGGAGCAATTACCGCCACTGTAATAGGTTATATAATATCATTAAGTATACCAATTGTATCATTATATAAAAATGATGGATTTAGATATAATGATACAATAAAGTCTCTACCTAAACTAATTTTTTCAATTTTAATTGCAATTTTTATGTGTATTATATATAAAAATATAATGCCACAATTTAATGGTTTTATTGGAAATATGTTATATTTAGGAATAATCGGTTTACTTACATTAATAGTGTTCTTCTTAATAAATAAAGATACTATAATAAAATTGTTAAAAGAAAAAAAATAATGTGGTATAATGTTATAAGATAGGAAGTGTAAATTTGAAATTAGAAATAATATTACTTATTGTAATTAGTATTGGATTTGGTATATCATTAGTATACTTTATTGGATATAATAAAATTTCTATCATAAAAGCTAAAATGGATGCTGCAAATGATATTATCAGTAAAGCTTTAAAAGATAAAAAAGATATAATGAATGAAATATATGATAAATATAAAAAAGTATTAAAAAAGAAAGATTATTTAAAAGATTTTGCAAATTTAAATACTAAGAAAATTAGTAATTATAATCTTGATATTGAACTTAATAATTATTTAAAAACTATGACTGATTTAAAAGAGGATAATAAAGAACTTAATACAGATGAAATAAATGAGTTATTTAACAAAATTGATAGTATTAACGAAATATTAATTGCTAATAAAAAGTATTATAATAAAAACAATAACTTACTTATGAAAACTATTAAAGGTTACATAAAAGTTATTGCTAAAATAAATAATATAAAAGTTCAGACTTCATATGAAACAAAGTAGCGATGCTACTTTTTATTTTGACCAATCAATTGGTTTTATGTTATTCTTTATTAAAAAGTCATTAGTTTTTGAAAATGGTTTTGAACCAAAGAATCCATTATACGCGGAAAATGGACTAGGATGTGGTGACTCTAATATTAAATGTTTAGGATTTGTTATTAAACTTTTTTTACTGCGAGCAAAATTACCCCATAAAATAAATACAATTGGTTTCTCACTTAAATTCAACACTTTTATAACATAATCTGTAAAATATTGCCAACCTAACCCTTGATGAGAATTGGCTTTATCTTTTTCAACAGTTAATGTGCTATTTAACAATAGAACGCCTTCCTTTGCCCAACCAGTTAAGTTTCCAGTATTTTTAGGTGGAATACCTAAATCACTATATAACTCTTTATAAATATTTTGAAGTGAAGGAGGAATTTTTACATTATCTTGAACAGAAAAAGAAAGTCCGTGTGCCTCACCTTCTCCGTGATAAGGATCCTGTCCCATTATAACAACTTTAACATTTTCGAAACTAGTCAATTTAAATGCATTAAAAATATTTTCTTTAAGGGGGTAAATAGTTTTTTCATCATATAGTTTCATAATCATATTATAAAAATTTTTAAATCCAGAACTATTCCATATAACGCTTAATTTTTCATCCCAACTATTACCTATCACATTATCACCTACATATTTATTTTACTAAACCTCACAAAAAAATAAAAGAATAAATCTTTTATTTATGATAACTTTCGTTATTTAATATTTTAAAACTACGATAAATTTGTTCAAGCAATACTGCTCTAAATAAACCATGAGGCATAGTTATTTTACCAAAACTAATCCTTTGATTCACAAAATTTTTTATATTTTCACTTACACCATTACTACTTCCAATTATAAAAGTAATACTACTAAAATGAGTTAATTTATCATTTATTAAAGTTGAAAATTCTATGCTTGAAACTTCCTCACCCTTAATATCCAAAAGAATTTTATATGATTTATCATTTTGAATAATTTTTAAAAGTTCTTTTTCTTCATCAATAATATTTTCTGAATCTTTTAATTCTAATATAGATATTTTATGATATTTATTAACTCTTTCATAATAATCATTAACAGCATTTATTAGATAATCTTCCTTTAATTTACCAAAACAAATAATCTTTATCATATGGTTATTACACTTCCTATATCATTTTTATTAGCACACTGTATTTTTACTTTTGTGGGATCAATGTATTCCTCAACTGTTTCAAGAGCAAGTTCTTCAGTATTATTTTTTTCACTTAAATGTAGTAGTACAATATTTTTTGTGTTTTCCGTAATTAATTTTGATAAATAAATACCAGTAAATTTATTAGATAAATGTCCAACATCAGATAGTACCCTATCCTGAAGCCATCTTGGATAAGGACCATGTCTAAGCATTTCTATATCATGATTGCTTTCAATATAATATGCCGTTTTTCCTTTAAAAGATTTAAAATATTTTGAATTTATATAACCTGTATCAGTAATATAAACAAGGGATGACCCTTCATCAGTTATTACAAAACTACGAATATCTGCAACATCATGGCTCATTACAAAAGATTTAATGTCTAAATCTACAATATTTGGATTATCTTCATATATGATTATGTTTTCAATATCAGATATATCGTTTAATTCAAGTAACATATTATTTGTAATAACAAGTGTTGCTTTTGTTCCTTTGAAGAATGTATGTAAACTTTTTGTATGGTCATCGTGAGTATGAGTTAAAAATACATAATCAATATCTTTATAATCCACTCCGATTTCAGAAAGTTTTTCGCTCAAATATTTTTTTGTTCTTCCTAAATCTATTAAAATTTTATAATGACTTGTTTCAACATAAGTTGAATTTCCAGCTGAAGAACTTGCTAAAGTACAAACTTTAATCATCTGTACACACTTAATGGATTAATTGAATATCCACCTGAATATGGTTGACCATAAAATATTCCCAAATGGCAATGGCATCCATAAGATACACCGGTATTTCCCATTTGCCCTATAACTTGTCCACGAGTAACTTTGTCACCAACTTTAACAGTCATACTATTTGCAATCATATGTGCATAAACTGAATAGTAACCATTACTATGACGGATAACAACATTATAACCAGATGCAGGACCAACCATACCACCAAACTGAGAAGAAACTACTTCACCATCTAAAGCAGCATATATTGGTGAACCACAACCTGTACCTGAAATATCTATTCCATCATGGAACGCTCCCCAACGCCACTCATAACCACTTGTTATAACTGATGGTTGATTTGTAGGCCAGCCCCAAGTAGTACCAGTATCGATATAAGAACCAGAGGTCCATCCACCTGAATATCTATAACCACCTTTAGTGGTAACTTGATCAACTTTTTCTTTAATTTTAACACTGCTTACAATTTCAACACCACCTTGTGTTTGACCATTTTTAACAGTATAATTTTCATCAATTCTAGTTATTCCGGTTACACCTGCGGTAGTAATTTCATTAAAATCCGAAGCTTTACTAGAATCATATTCTACTTTTTTTTCATATGGTATTTCAGTATCCAAAATTTCATTAACATCATAGACAAATGTTAACATTGGATTGATTAGAGTAATATTAACACTATCTCCAATAGTAAGGAGGCTATCTCTTGAACTATATTTAGGATTAGCAACTAAAAATTCTTTATAGTTAAGTTTATTTGCTTCCGAAATAGAATCAATTGTATCTCCTTCTTTTACGACGTATTTTTCTATCTTATTATTCGGCCCAAATAATAAATATTGGGTTAATGATGATTCATCTTCAAAAATAGTATCATTTACTGAAATGTAACCTTTTTTTATATTTATAATTTCGTCAAAATACATATTTTTAATTACTTTTCCTGTAGTTTCAATTTCTTTTTGAGTATTATTCATGTAATTTGTATATTCTTCTTCAGCAATAAACGCAAGCACAAAATTATGGATAGCACTATCAAATACTTTTTTATCAAGAACATTGATAGTAATTTGCTTTTCATCTTTTTTATAAGTTGCAATATACCCTTCGATTGTAAATGAACCAATATCTGCCATTTTATTATATATTTGTTCTGGAGTAGACAAGACTATATCATAAGACGATGTTTTAATAATTTTAAAATTTTCTGGAGGATAAACAGTAGTAACATTATATTTCTTTTTAATTTCTTGTTGTTTACTATTGATTATATCATATAACTTTTCATCATTTTTTAAATATCCAACGCTTTTACCATCAATAAATACTTCATATATTTTTTTGGCATCTAAAGAATCCTTTTTATCAAAGAAAAAGCCAACAAAACATAAAATACTTATAATTAATGTAAAAAAAGCAGACTTTATTATATCATTTAATTTCATTATTCACCCTGTTCCTTTAAAACACTTTTAAATAAACCATAATTTAATTCAAATTGTAAATCAATAGTTCCTAAACTACCTTTACGATGTTTGGCAATAATAAGTTCTGCTGGAACGATTGTATTATTTTGATCTTTAGATTTATCATAATAATCTTTTCTATTAATAAATAGAACCATATCTGCATCTTGTTCAAGTGAACCTGACTCACGAAGATCTGCTAGCATTGGTACATTACTTTCCCTTTTTTCAGCAGTTCTTGATAATTGTGATAATGCTATTACAGGAACATCTAACTCTAATGCCATAGTTTTTAAGGATCTTGAAATATCTGATACTTCAACTTGTCTTGATTCTACTTTTTTTGAACCACTGTTAATTAACTGAAGATAATCTATAATTACAAGTCCAAGTCCTTGTTCACTACTAGCAAGTCTTCTACATTTTGCTCTAATTTCAGATATTGTAGTACCAGCATCAGCCTCAATATAAATACTAGTTTGTCCGAGTTGACTCATTGCTTCATTATACCTTTGCCAATCCTTATCATGCATATTTCCTGTTTGTAATTTATATGAATCTATTCTTCCAACTGAGGAAATCATTCTATTTACAAGCATTTCCGCAGGCATTTCCAAGTTGAATATTGCTACAGCTTTTTTAGTTGTTCTTCCAGCATAAGATGCCATATTAAGCGCAAGTGCTGTTTTTCCCATACCTGGTCTAGCCGCTAAAATTATCATTTCACCACCTTGAAATCCAGTTGTAAGTCTATCAAAGTCATAAAATCCTGTTTCTAAACCAGTAATTAATTTTTTATTTTTAGCGAGCTCCTCAAGTTTATCATGAGCACTTCTTAAAACTTCAGTAATTGGTAAAAGTTCTGAAACGCTACGATTTCTTACCGCTAATAAAATTGTTTTTTCAGCATTATCCTGAAGTCTAGAAATATCTTCTTCATTATATGCATTTTCAACAATTTGAGTTGCAGAGGTAATAAGTCCTCTTCTTACATTATAATCTTGTAAAATTTGAATATAATAATCAAGATTTGCACTTGTTACAACACTATCTATTACATCCATTATATAATTGATATTAACAATTGATGATTTTTTTGTTTTATCAAGTTCAGTACTTATTGTAGTAATATCTATTGGTATCTTTTTATCGTGTAAACTTTTTATAGCACAAAAAAGCGTTTTGTTTCTTTCATCAAAAAACATATCTTCATTAACACTTTCACAAATTTTATCAACTTGATCTTTTGAAATAAATGAAATTCCAAGAACGGACATTTCCGCTTCGGAATTGAATGGTAATGATTGTGCCATAACTTTCCTTTCCTATTTAATTAACTTAATATTTATATTAAATTCAACTATTTTATGTAATTTTATTTTAACTTTATATGTTCCTAAGCTAGATAAAGGTGTATCTATTAATATACATTTTTTATCAATATCATAGCCAAGTTCATTTATTTTATCACTTATTTGTTTTGAGGAAACTGTACCAAAAACTCTGTCATCTTTTCCAGTTTTTACTTTAAACTCAATAATTTTGTCATTTAATTTATTTTTGATTTCAGTTAAATTAGCCACTATTTTTGCTTCTTCATCATTTCTAATTTGAATTTGCTTATCTAAAATCTTTTTACTAGTATCAGTGTATGCAACAGCGAGCTTATTTTTTATCAAATAGTTATTAGCATATCCATCTGATACATTTATAATATCATCTTTTCTTCCTTGAGATTTTACATCCTTTAAAAGTATAACTTTCATTTAAAATCCTCCTTAAATAATATAACTTATTATAACATAAAAACTTCATTAAAAAAACCATTTGTTATTATTTAACAAATGGTATTAATGCCATTAAACGAGCATATTTAACTTGTTCAGCAATATGTCTTTGATGTTTTGCACATGCGCCAGTCATTCTACGAGGTAATATTTTACCTTTTTCATTGATATATTTATTAATAATCATTACATCTTTAAAGTCAACTGATTTACCAGCACACATTTGGCATATTCTTTTTTTCTTATGATAAAATTCTGCCATACCTTATTCCTCCTTCTTAAAATGGAAATTCATCACTACTTATATTAGTTTCATCACTAAATTCTTTATAAGGATCTTCAGATATATCGGTAGTTTGCATATTTGTATTAAATGATGGTGCAGAGTAATTATTTGCTGGAGCACTATTATAACTAGGTGTAGGGTTAGCATTTGGACTAGTATTTCTATTTGAACCACTTACAAATTCAAAATTGTCAATAACTACATCAGTAGTATATCTTTTAGTTCCATCTTGTGCATCATAACTACTGTTTCTTATACGACCCTGTGCTAAAATCATACTTCCTTTTGTGCAATATTTATTTAATGTTTGTGCTGTTCTTCCAAAAGCAACACAATTTATAAATTCAGTCTCTCTTTGACCCTCTTTGTTTACAAAATCACTAGGGCAAGCTAATGAAAATCTTGATACTTCCATTGAAGCTGAAGTCATTCTTGACTCAGGATCTCTTGTAAATCTACCGCATAATATAACTTTATTCATCTTATTCTCCTTTGTTAATAATTAAATGTCTTAAAACATTTTCATTAATACGAACTTTACGTTCAAATTCTTTAATAGTATCGTGTTTTGCTTCAACAGTCATAACATAATATGTTCCTGTTAACTCTTTTTTAATTGGATAAGCAAGTTTTCTTTTGCCCATTTCCTTAAACTCGATGATACTACCTTTATCGTTAGTTATTAAACCTTTTAAACTATCTGCAACTTTTTTTACTTTGTCATCTTCAATAGTGTTTTTAACGATAAACATTATTTCGTACTTATTCATCTTTTTACACCTCCTTATGGTCTACTCGGCTTTTTAATGACATAAAAAGCAAGGAGTAATTTCTTTACTCGCAAGTAGTATAGCAAATTTATTTTGGTTTGTCCATATATTTGACAAATAAATTTTTCAAAATGGAGAATTAAAAATAGCAAATCAATAAAAAAACCCGTAAATACGGGCTATAATTTACTATTTGGTGGAGTAGAGGAGAATTGAACTCCTGTCCAATATGCCATATTATACAATATCTACAAGTTTAGTTCTATTTAAATTTCCTATCTATATGGCTAAAACGAACCTCATAAATAGTAATTTTGATTAATATTCATTTACTATACTCAAAAAATATAATAAATATAGCTTATTAATATGAACCCATTTTACTTTCAATAAGCGAGAAAGTAAGTGAGTACTCCCAAACCTCTAACTAGGCAAATGCAGGAGTGAAACTATAAGCAGTTTCGTCATTTATTTTTTTGTGCATTTATAGTTTGCCAACTACTTGCAATCATATCTATTAACATATGTCGAAACCAATCTACCCCAAGTAAGTTAATTTTATCATATATTTTATGCATAGTAAACATATTTATGGTAAAATTTCACTATAAAATACATAGAAATCAGATATTAAATATATACTAATAATATGAAAAAAGTAATTAAAAATATTATTATTGTTATTGCACCTTTAATTGGAGGCTTTTTATCATCCCTACTTGTTAATTTCAAAAACTATAATATAATTAATAAGCCTATGTTTAGTCCTCCGAAGATAGCATTTCCAATTGTATGGAGCATATTATATTTATTATTTGGAATATCATTTTATTTAGCAAACAAAGATTTTGACGATAAAAAAATTACTTCAACAGCCATTATAAATTTAATTTTAAATTATAGTTGGACATTTATATTCTTTAAATTGAAAATGTATATTGTTAGTGCCATAGAACTAGTTTTAATAATTTTATCAACAATAAAATTCATTATTGAATTATATAAAGAGAATAAAACTGCAGCATTCTTGCAGTTTCCGTATCTTGTTTGGCTTTTAGTAGCGCTATATTTAAATATTGGAGTTATTATACTAAATTAAGATATTAAATCAGCACTACTTGATGCATCCAAAGTTAAATCTTTAAAATCCTTTTTTAAAAACAATGGATATGCTGCAGCACCAATCATCGCGGCATTATCAGTACAATAAATCATTCTCGGATTATACAATTTCACATTATACTTATCACATAATTTCTGAAGTTCGTTATGTAAATATTTATTCGCAGATACTCCACCCGCTAAAGCAAGTCTATTAATACTTGTCTTTTTTATTGCCAATTCTACCTTACGAACAATCTCATCGACAGCAATAGTCTGAAATGAACAAGACAAGTCATTTTTATTTATCTCAACATTTTTCATTTTTGCATTATTAATTATGTTTAAAACTTGACTCTTTAAACCACTATAACTAAAATTATATGTTTCATCATTTACAGGTTTAGTTAAATTATAAGTATTATTTCCAATTGAAGCAGCATTTTCAATACTTGGCCCGCCAGGATAAGGAAAGCCCAAAACTCTTGCAACTTTATCAAAACTTTCACCTATTGCATCATCAAGCGTTGTTCCAAGAAGTTCAAACTCATAATTATTATGCATTATAGAAAGTTCTGTATGTCCACCACTTACAACAAGGGCTAATAAAGGAAATTCTAAATTATCTTCAATATTATTAGCGTAAATATGGCCTATTAAGTGATTAACCCCTATAAGAGGTTTATTGTATACCGCAGCAACAGTTTTTGCAAATTCTAATCCAACAAGTAAAGAACCAAGTAATCCTGGTTTATATGTTACTGCTATAGCATCCATATCCTCAATTTTTAAATTTGTTTGAGATAAACAATCCTCTAAAACATATAAAATGTTCTCACAATGCATTCTCGAAGCTATTTCAGGTACAACACCTCCAAATTTATTATGAACGTCTATTTGTGAAGATATACTCATTGCAATACATTCTTTACCATTTTTTACAATTGCAATACTTGTATCGTCACAACTTGACTCAACTGCTAAAATATAGACATCTTTCATACTAATTCCTTTCCATAACATAAGCATCAATATCATTATAATATTTTTTTCTTATATTAATTATTTTAAAATTCATATTTTCATATAGTTTAATTGCTATATAATTATTACTTGCAACTTCCAATAAAAATTTATAATTAGAATATTTATTAATAAGATATTCTATTAATCTTGTACCTATTCTTTGATTTCTAAACAAACTATCAACATATAATAAATGAACTTCTACTAAATCATCAATTATAGTTATTAAAATATAACCTACAATTTTATCATTAATTAAATAAACATACTGACTGTATATATCATTAGTTAAATAATTACTAAAATTGAAGTGATTTTCAATGTTTTTATCATAATTTAATAGTAATTTAGTTAAATATTCAATATCAGTATTTTTTAACTCTCTAATCATATTCAACACTAATTTTTTTTACATATATTGGATTAACTAGTTTAGAGTCAATTTTTGGAAGCTTAGAAATTAAATTATAAATTTTGGAGTAATCAATAATAACATCCGTTTTTAAATTAGATAACTCATTTAAATTTAGTTCACTTTTTCTAATATATTCATAATTTCCAATTAATTTATGATTTGAAAATTTACCTACAAAAATACCACTATTATCGTAAAAGCCCACTAAGTTTTCATTACCATCTAAAGAATAATCTATAATTTCAAGATATGAAACTGTTTTAATTGGGATATTTAATAAATAGCTTAATGTTTTAGCAACAGTTACACCTGTTCTTACACCAGTAAAAGAACCAGGTCCGTTTACAACAATAATATCATTAAGTTTAATATTAGAAATGCACTCCATAATACTCAGCACTAATAATGAATTATTATTCATACTTTTATCAATGCATTTATGCAAGTAAATATTTCCATCTTGATATAAAACAATATTAATATCATAAAGATGTGTATCTATAAATAAAGTATACATAAACTACCTATAATACAAAGTTACATAACTCTTCATATTTTTCACCATAAGGAATTAATTCAAATACTCTGCTATTCTCTGAAATAACTTTAATATTTATTTGTAATCTTTCATCGGGTAATATATCAGTAATTATATCTGACCATTCAATTAATGTAACTCCACCTTTAGTAAAATAATCCTCAATTCCAATATCATTAGAATCTTTATCTAATCTATATACATCCATATGATAAAGTGGTAACTCTCCAGAGTTATATTCCTTTATAATATTAAATGTTGGACTAGTAATATTATCCTCAATTCCTAATGCATGTGCAAAACCTTTAACAAAAACAGTTTTTCCACTACCAAGTTCTCCATCTAAGCAAATAACCATATTAGGAAATTTTTCAGATTCAATATTTTGAGCTAAAGCAACAGTATCATTCTCATTACGAGAAGTATATTTATAAATATTCATATTTTTCACCTTCCATATCAATTATAAATAAAAAAAACAATATAAACAAGATATAATATATATAAAATTAATAAATTAAAGCAAAAAAAAATTATTGGCAACTCCATA
>ERZ791729.273-NODE-273-length-29938-cov-3.337349_pt1 | contig 29938 bp, 23 predicted proteins | sample MGYA00510043_ERZ791729 | MGnify/ENA primary metagenome ERZ791729 (study PRJEB30046, sample SAMN00715149) | human gut metagenome | study: EMG produced TPA metagenomics assembly of the A metagenome-wide association study of gut microbiota in type 2... | reverse complement strand
AGCTTCCTCGATAGCAACCGCTACAGCAACCGTAGCACCTACCATCGGGTTGTTACCCATACCCAAGAAGCCCATCATTTCCACGTGAGCAGGTACGGAAGAAGAACCAGCGAACTGAGCGTCACCGTGCATACGGCCCATTGTGTCGGTCATACCATAAGAAGCAGGACCAGCGGCCATGTTGTCCGGGTGCAAAGTACGGCCCGTACCACCACCAGAAGCAACAGAGAAATACGGGTGACCGTTCTCCATACATTCTTTCTTATAAGTACCGGCTACCGGGTGTTGGAAACGAGTCGGGTTCGTAGAGTTACCCGTGATAGATACGTCAACACCTTCCTTACGCATGATAGCCACACCCTCGCGAACGTCGTCAGCGCCGTAGCACTTAACTTTCGCACGAAGACCGTTAGAGTAAGCTTTCTCCTCGATAACGTTCACCTCACCTGTCATGTAGTCGAACTGAGTCTGTACATACGTGAAACCGTTGATACGAGAGATGATCTTAGCGGCATCCTTACCTAAACCGTTCAAGATAACACGCAAAGGCTCTTTACGAACCTTGTTTGCCATCTCGGCGATCTTGATAGCACCCTCAGCTGCGGCGAAAGACTCGTGGCCAGCCAAGAAAGCGAAACACTTAGTCTCCTCGCGAAGCAAACGAGCGGCCAAGTTACCGTGGCCGATACCCACCTTACGGTCGTCAGCAACAGAACCAGCGATACAGAATGCCTGCAAACCGATACCGATAGCCTCGGCAGCCTCGGCAGCGTTCGTACAACCTTTCTTGATAGCGATAGCGGCACCTACTACGTAAGCCCAGCAAGCGTTCTCGAAACAAATCGGTTGAGTTTCCTTACACATTGTATAAGGGTCGATACCTTTAGCATCGCAGATAGCCTTTGCGTCTTCGATACCGTTGATACCATATTCGTTTAATACCGCGTTGATATGATCAATACGACGGTCATAACTTTCAAATAAAGCCATATTATTTTTTTACTTTTTAAAATTCTTATTTACTAGGAATAAAGATATCAGAAAGTTGAAAACCAATACACCGCCACAACAAGCCACGTAAAACGCCAACCACGGTTTCTCCGGCTTCATCACGAAATACGTGATAAGCGTAGCCACAGCCGTGATAACACTCAGCCCGATGAGGACACGTGTAAATGTTTTCTTATTCATTACGAGGATCGATATATTTTACAGCTTCTTTGAAACGACCGTAAGAGCCTTTCGCCTTTTCCAGTGCCTCGTTAGCGTCCATACCCTTCTTAACCATATCCATGAATTTACCCAAGTGGATGAATTCATAACCGATTACTTCGTCATCAGCGTCTAATGCCATGCGCGTGCAATATCCCTCGGCCATCTCCAAGTAGCGGGGACCTTTAGCCAATGTACCGAACATCGTACCCACTTGGCTACGCAAACCTTTACCAAGGTCTTCCAAGCCAGCGCCTACAGGCAGACCTCCCTCTGAGAAAGCGGACTGTGTACGACCGTAGACGATCTGCAAGAACAACTCGCGCATAGCGGTGTTGATAGCGTCACAAACAAGGTCTGTGTTCAATGCTTCCAAAAGAGTTTTACCCGGAAGGATCTCAGAAGCCATAGCAGCTGAGTGAGTCATACCGGAACAACCGATTGTCTCTACAAGAGCCTCTTGGATGATTCCTTCTTTAACGTTTAATGTCAGCTTACATCCACCTTGTTTCGGCGCGCACCAACCGATACCGTGAGTCAAACCAGAGATATCAGTGATCTGAGTTGCTCTAACCCACTTTCCTTCTTCAGGAATCGGAGCGCACTGGTGGTTAGCTCCCTTCTTTACAACACACATGTGTTGAACTTCATGTGAATAAATCATAATCGCTAATTTATTATATTAAAGTGTAATAAAACCTTATGCTAATTTTATAGTAATATCGCTTTCTCTAAAGATCGCACAAAGATAAATTTTTTAATCCAGCCATGCAAGAGGCGGGATTTGTTATTTGTCGTTAGGGTATGGTTTTAACGGTTCCCCATTTAACAGGATCTCGTACGTGATAGGGGCGATCTTTTTCATCATAAGGCCTACTCCGCAATATTTTTCTTGCGACAAGCGGATCGCCTTGTCTATCTTGGCTGCGTCTTCCTTGTTCCCTTGGATATGGTAGGTCATGTGGAATGCGGTGTATACCATGGGGATGGTGTCGGAGCTCTCGGCCTTCACGTCAATGGATACTTTCTCGAAACGTACCCTCATCTTGTTGAACAAAGGGATTACGTCCATGGCGCTGCATCCGGCTAAGGCTACGAGCATTAGGGCTTTGGGGCGGGGGCCCTCGTCGTTGCCCCCGTTCTCCATATCCCTGTCTATTGTCACCTTATGCCCGTCTAGCAAGGTCTCGAATGTCAAGTCCTTTTCCCAGTTTAGAGTGATTTGAGCGGACATGTTATTCTTGTTTATTTTAGTATTTCTTGAAGTTTAGCGTCGATCTCCTCGCCATGTAGGTTCTTGGCGATGATCGTTCCGTCCTTATCTACCAATACGGTGTGAGGGATGCTGTTTACCCCGTATAGTTGGGCACCGGAGTTTTTCCAGCCTTGCAAGTCGGAGAGTTGGGGCCATGTGATATTTAGGTCCTTTACGCCTTTCGCCCATGCGTCTGCCTTGCTATCCAAGGAGATGCCAACGATCTCGAAACCTTTGTTCTTGTATTTCTTGTAAGCGGCTACCAAATTCGGCATATCCCGGCGGCAAGGAGGACACCAGCTTGCCCAAAAATCGATCAACACGATGTTCTTGCCATTGCCTACGAACTCGGATAGCTTGTGCGTCTTACCGTTCGGGTCGGCCATCTCGAAGTCCACGAACTTCTTGCCTACGGCTACGGTTTTCAGTACATCTAGGTGAGCCATGAGCTTATTGATGTTCGGAACGGCCTTGAAAGCGGAGTCCGCCTTGGCGATAATCTCGTTCTGGGCCGCCTCGTCCAAGCTATAACGGAAATCGTATAATAACTTGGCGGCGGATTGCTTGGTCGTATTATTCAATATGTAAGTCTTGACGGCATCGGTTACCTTTTGGTCGATCTCGTCATATTTCTTCTCGGCGGCGCTTACGACTTCCTTGTCCTCAGATTTCATGTCTGCGGAAAGTTTCTCCAGATCCGCACGCAAAGTCTTCATTTGTGCTTGCAGGGCTTTCAATCCGTCATTCTCCGGTGTTCCAGAAACGGCGGAAGCTGCCTCATCAAGAATAGCCTGTAATTTACCATTTTCCAATACGAATATGCTTGTGAAAGGGGCGTTCTCGCCGGAAGCGGCACGTTTGGGTTCCACGACATCCTCGGCGAAGGCAAGCTTGCGTAAGGCGGGGGCGTTCTGTGTTCCCTTGAACGTGAACGTGCCGTTCTGCACCAATGCGCTATCCATTGGGGCGGCGTCTTGTACGCCATATTCATACAGGTAAACGTATTTGCCGTTTAGATCGGCGTTCGCTACTGTACCGGAGATCTCATAACTCGGTTTTTCACTACAAGCAACCAAGAGTAAAGCCGCTGCGGCAAGAGTAAGATACTTTTTCATTTTGTATTTGTGTTATGTAAGTAATGTATTAAAATATGGAATATTGACTTCGCAAATATACGAAGTCTTTTGTGAAAACCGGACGCAAACCGATGAATAGTTTGCGCCCGGTATGGATATATAGAGAGTGTATTAAAGAGGGCGTATTTTATGGGGTATATCTTGCGAATTGGAAATAACATTTTCCTGAATGCAAGTAGGGTAGCATTTTATTCTCCGAGCTATATGTGCCACCCAGAACCCAGACCGGTTGCCGGTTTGGATCATGATCTCCCGTGAAGTCGAATCCTTGGTAAATATTTTTATCTTCTCTGATTGGTAGAGGGATAGACGTTGCCCCAAAGTCTTTGCCTGTACCGGGCGAGATATAGATATGTGTCAGGTTCTTCTTGTTGCCGTATCCGACACCTGCGTTTCCAAAGCGGACATAGCCCCCGTTTACGGCCCGGTAACATCTCCCGTGGCTTCCGAGGTTTCCTACGATCCCTCCCCGGTAGTCGGTACCAAGCGTGCTGGTCGCTTTTTGCTGTCCGTTGATTTCTCCCATATTGTAGCAATCCAGTACGTAACTGTCGTCGTTATCGTTAGCCTTTTCTATGCTACCCACGATACCTCCAATGCCATGGCTGTCTTCTTTATCTTTCGGATAGTCTATATTTGCCCGGTTACAGCAGTAACGGACATGTGCTCCCCCTTGCTTCACATACCCCAAGATACCTCCTGCTCCATAATACTTGGCATTCCTGTTTATGGTGATATTTCCGTGGTTAACGGATTTATAAATTGTAATGGCATCCTCGGCGGCACCGGCTATACCGCCCACTCCGCATTCTTTATCTCCTGCGATACCTTGGATTACGCCGAAATTAGCTGCGTCATAAACCTCTATGTCTTTTCCTGAAGTTTTCCCTATGATACCGCCTACGTTATTTGTGGCTGATATCTTACCTAAATTCACGACTTTATTGATCTTTACGCTAGTTCCCGCTACCATACTCCCGAAAATGCCTCCGATATAATTGGATCCTGAGGAGATATTACTGTAATTTACTAGATTGGAAAACTCACAGTGGGATGAGCACGATGCTTGTCCGATAATTCCTCCTACCATAATGGCGCTATTATTCCCATTATTAAATGTTTCTGTTTTCACGCCGCAATCTGATATTTGAGTATCGCTCGCATATCCGATGATTCCTCCGACTGTACTTCTGCCGTAAATGGAAGGTTGCGTGAAGAGTCTTCTGAGAGTAGATTTATCGGCATATCCGACAATTCCTCCAATAGAAGCGGCATTTTCTCGATAGGGTTTTTCCGAATTTATGTTACCCGGGAAAATAGGTCGTGGAATCTTGCTCACGATTACGTTCGTGGTACTGAATTCGGGGGTATAGGTTCCTGTCAACGTCCCATTATATAATTTTCCGATGATTCCTCCTACGTTATTTCCTCCTTTTATTTTGATGTTGGGATTAATCACCAATATTTCCGGATCCAAAAGAATTTCTTTCCCCGGTTCTTGGTAAGATAAGGCTCCGGCTAAAGTGCCACAAATCCCTGAAGAAGCTTCAAGGGATTCATTATCCATATACAATCGTGAGGCCGGGGTAAATTGTATTTGGGTATCATCTAAAGAACCGAAAATACCTCCTATAACAGACTGCCCGGTTATCGAGGCATGAAACAAGGATTCCCCTTTAAGCTCTATCGTAAATGCGTTAGCGTGTGTTTTGTGGGAATATCCGATCATTCCACCCACATAACTACCCCCTTGGATTTGAGACCGATTTGCCGGATTGGACAACTGGAAGTTCTCGATGGTGATGAGGATACTGGTAGGGGCTTCCGACCGGATCTGACCGATCAATCCGCCGACATAGGAGCTACCTTTGATCGGCATGTCGATGGTTATGTCTTTGAAACTGGATGCCGCCTGTAAGAATGCCTCACCGATCAATCCGCCTACGTTCTGGTTACCGGATATCGGGAAATCGTTTAAGGTGGTATGTTGCAGCTTAATTTTTCTGGCATCGATTTGACCATATAATTTCCCGATCAGACCGGCCACATGATTATTCCCTCTCAAGTTTTTGAAAATCCCGTCGCTACTGATATCCTCCACTTGAATGGAAGCGTTCTCGGCCCAGCCGATCAACGCTCCGATATAAGAGCTGCCGGATTCCGAGAATGAGACGCCTAATCGCACATTCCGGATACTGATTTGTGCCAACGACTGGGCGTTGCCCTCGATATAGCCTATTAAACCGCCAACCTTATCCTTCGTGGACTTGATATTACCGTTTAAGGTTATATTCTCGATTCGTATATTTCCGTTAGCTACTCCCGCAAGCAATCCGCAACAATTCCCCGGATACTCTATATCCGCTCCTTCTATATCAAGATTCCGGATCACTGCCCCGTCGTGTAAAATGGAGAAAAGCCCGATTGCGTCGCTTTGCTCTCCGCCGTTCGTCCCGAGATAGGTTAGGTTTAGTATCTTATGGGAATCGCCGTCGTAGTTCCCCGCGAACGGGGCGCTTTTATAAGCGTTACCTTGATACAGGCAATTGGGGATAGGAGCTTTGATGTCGGCTATTTGCTTGAAGAATTGCCCGTATCCGTAATTACGGTCGTACGTGGCTAATTGAGACACGAGATAGGCGAAATCGTTGGTGGAAGTAATCAGATAAGGATTCTCTTCCGTACCTTCGCCATTCAGCATCTCGTAAATATATTTAGTATCACGTACCATACTGACCATCTTGTCACGGAATGTCAGATGATAGCTTAGTGGATAGACGCTGCCTTCTTCATCGAATTTTAACCAAAGTATATAGTCTCCATCTTCTAATACCAGATTATTAGGGATAAACATTTCACAGGAAAGAATCCCCGCGTTTTTCCGGATCTTACCTTCCATGAGCTGTATGGAGTTATCGCTCAGCGATCTCAACTGGAAAAAGATCTGTTCTCTCGTATCTTGTATGGGAGTTTTGCCTTCCGGCAAGGAGAACGTGCTTATTAGATGAGATTCTGTCTCTTGCAAGGTCGATCCGCAGTCGTTTCGTATGATGTCATCGTCTGCGCATCCGCCGAGCAAGATGATAAGCATGCATGCGCATATATTCCATATTGTTTTAGTGTATGTTTTCATGTTTGTTCGTTTATTTATAAATTAGGTTTATCAAATTGCATCTCGGATTTCTTAGGGATCGGAAAGCTGCCTGTTTCGTTGGATGGTATTTCCCATTTTACATCAAAGTCCCATCCAGTAAAGGTCTTTTCCGACTTTAAGTCTTGTAAGCTGAATATGTTCATAATCACAGGATTCGGTTGCTCTACAGTGCCCAGCATGCAGTAATTCCCAAAATAAGAAACGGATGCGGGAGGTGCGAAAAGATACCAATTCTCCCCGACATTCAAGTTCCTGCCTACCCTTACGTTTGGATTGACAACTCCAATTAGGGCATTGGCTCTTTTATTTGAGCGTCCCATATTTATACAATCGGAGATAAGGCAGCTTTGCTGAAGTTGGCCTACCAAGCCTCCGCTGCTATATTGGCCAATCTCTCCGGCGTTCAAGCATTGTGTGATAACGACGGAGTTTTCCACGAAATCATCAAGAGTGGCCGAAACCGAATTGCCGAAACTGACTAACGCTAGCGCACCTCCCATCAAGGCTACAGCGGGAACACCTTCGGGGAAAGTGATAACTGTAACAAAAAGCAAGGCTGAATTGACCGCGCAACAAACACCACTGACAACCGTATGTAGAACTTCTTCGTTTTTTTTGCTTTTAAGGATCTGTTTGGAGAGCAACCCTCTCTTATAATTCATCGCATCACTATAAATCTGGTGGTTTGCCCCACATTCAAACCATTCTGTTAATGCCTTTCGATTAGACATGAACCTATTTGTCATATCTTTGCTCCTCAGTTTGATGCTTGCGAACGATAGGTTATCTATTTTATTGGCCAGTTTCGTGTCCATGTCTGATTCCAACATGGCGATATCATGGGTAATGACACCTTTCAGCCTCTCTGTTTCTATAATCTCCGGATGACCGTGTGAAATAAGCCCGAATACGCTAAAACCTTCTGATAAAATATCGATATCATTTAAGACGAGGCTAAGTACTGTAAGGGCGCAGTTAACAAGGATTTCTCCGCTTTCTCCCACGATTTTAGCGAAAGGGACAAATCCGACAAGAGTAGACGTCAGCTCGAATGTGGCAAACCCCAAGGATACGCCATCCATGATCGTCCATTTCTTTGCGTCGCCTACCTCGCCGATCATACCACCGAGGTATGAGGAGCCTGATATCGGCGCGAAATTGGAACAATAGTTCATGGCAAGCGTATTCCCTGCCCTTCCTATCATACCACCGGCATATTCATGGTAGGAGGCTACTTCCCCTAGATTCGTGTTAATACCCAACGAGCCGGCAAGGATGGAACCGGCTATTCCTCCGCTATAAGAGGAGGCGATTACTTTATTGAAATTCGCCGTGTTGGTGATGGAGGCCAAGGGAGCGAATCCTAAAATTCCACCAGCGAAGGATGAATTAGCCTCGATCATACCTTCATTATACGATTTATAAGCGCCAAGTTGCGCCTCACCGCATAATCCTCCTATATAACTGTCGCCGTTTATATTCCCCGAGTTCGAGCAAAAACCGATAAACGTGTTATTATAATAAGTTCTCGGCTGGGTAGTTACCAGTGTGCTTCCGATAATTCCCCCTACGCCCCTGCTTCCTTGCACCGTCCCGCTGTTTCGGCTGGAAATGATGGTGCTCAATCCGCTTCCTCCGGCGATCCCGCCCGTTCCTACATTATATATAGAATTGGCAGGAAGGTTTCCGGGAGGAGCGGTTGTGGATGCGGCACCTTTGATAGTGCCATTATTGCTGCATGAATATACATAGAGCGTATCGGCGTACCCAACGATTCCTCCGGCACAATTGTAAGATGCGGTTACCTTGGTATTCCGGTTGTGGGAGTTCGTGATTTGTGTCATTGAGTACACTGTTCCTCCGCCAAGGATTCCTCCTACGGCAATCGCCCCGTTTATAGTGCAATCCTCTACCGAGCAGGAATCTATCCAGAGATTTACGTTCGGGTCTACCATGCCGGCGATCCCGCCTATGGCCATGCCGTCCGTGACTACGCCATCGCTACGGCTTTCGATGGTGGATTTTTTTACTACGCACCCTTTTATAAATGTCTTATTGATGCTTCCCCCCTTGGTGGTAACGGCTCCTACGATAGCCGATAGCGCTCCATAGCCGGTTATGGTGGCTTTCTCGATGGTGAGATTCGAGATGATGGCTTGATTTACGAAGCCGAACAAACTAGCGCCCACGGCGTTTTTATCTAACATTTTCAAATCCCGGATCGTATAGCCGTTGCCGTCATAATAGCCCGTGAAAGGATAACTGGCTGATAATCCGATCTGGTACCAGTTGCCCTCCCAGCCGCATTGGTCATTATAGTTGGCCATGCTAATGTCATTTTGTTGTTCGAAGCAGGTGTAGGAATTAACAAGGTTACCATTGTTGTGGAAGTTGAGGATCGCTTCTTGTATCTTCGCCAAATCATCGGCAGAGGTTATCCGGTACGGATCTTCCGGCGTACCGTTCCCATACAGGCCGATTCGCTCGTCACGGTTGGTTTCGGTGGAGATCCCATTCTCACTGACGGTAATGTAGCACCCCATGCCGAACTCCCCATTCCGCCCGTCAATGTCCGGGCAATCCGATTGGATGGTATATTCCATATATAGTAGCTGGTATTTACCCTCCTTCAGCCCTTTTTCCATAGTGAATAGGGAAGTCCCGGATAATCGCCGGTGCTTGGCTTTCCGTTGGATAATGTTCCCGTCGGGAGTCTTGATGTGGAAAGTCAGGTCTCCATACGTGAAATCTTCGGTTTCTTTCGTGAAACTGATCAGATCGTGTACTCCTTCATAGGTGTCCTCTGTGGAGGCCGGGATATCCGGAATGTTTTTGTCATCCGAACATCCCATCAGAATCAAAAGAAAGAAAAGGAGAAAAAAATAATTTGTCTTCATATATAGTTTGTTTTTAGGATTAACAGATATCGTTTCAATATGCGAATAGTAATCCTAAAAGCTGTCCGTGTGGCGCAAAACATTTGTCCGTGTGGCGCAAGTTTTTGAAATATAGTATTTTAATTTTCTTTTTCTTTCTCCGCAAGTTTTCGATATTCGTTAGGAGACAGGCCATAGCTCTGTCGGAAAAGGCGGTAAAATACCGAGCGGGAAGCGAACCCGGAGTCATAGCATATTTGATCGATCGAGAGGGCGGAGGGAGAGGAGAGCAGTTCGGCGGCATGCTTTAGACGAAAGTCATAAATATATTCGCGGACGGTCATATTCCCGCTGTAAGTACGTACGGCTTCCATCAAGTAGGTACGGTTGGTCCCCAAACGTTGTGCCAGATCATCCCGGTTCAAGGTGGGATCGGTGTATAGCTTTTCTTTTTCCAATAACTCGTTCAAGTTTATGAATAAACGTAATTCCCGGGAAAGATCGTTCTCGGGTATTTGCTTAATGGTTTCCACCGCCTTATTCTCCTGCCGGATCTGTTCCTGTATACGTCTGTAAAGCACTTGATTCTTTGCTTTTAGACATTGGGAATAAATGATATATCCCGCTAGCAAAAGGACAAGGAGCAAGCAACCGGTAAAGGCGGCGAACATCCAGTTCCTTGCGTATTGCCTCTCTTGGTTGAGCCGGTCTACCTCGTAAATAGTCCGTAGTTGATCCATCCGAGAGGCGATATCCAACCGGTTTACCGAGTCTTTCGCCTGTATATACGTATGATAGAGAGATATACAGGACCGGGGATCTCCGGAATGAGCCAGAAGTTCCGCTTTCTTCAACAAATCGTCCATATAGAAAGATAGGTCGCCCTCATGAGCAGCTAACAGGATATCCATATCCTTGATAGCCCCTTGGTAATCTCCTGTCATTTCCCGTAATTCTCGGCGAGCTTCGTAAAAATGCTCATAGGCGTTGGCCGGGATTTGGGGATGAATAAACCGGACTGCCTCATCCAACAATCGTCTCGCCTCTTTTATTTGCCCTTTCTTTAGGAAAGAGAAGGCTTGGAGAGAGCGGGAGGTGACGGGATAATGTCCGGTCGGGTCCACTTTCCCATGCTCGTCTCTCCATTTGACGAGGGCGGCGTAGCTGTCGGCGTAACGGGATATGCGTTCTGTGTCGTTCACCTTCAGGGCGGTCATGAAGAGCCATTCGTAAAGAACGGCCGAGATGTAGAGTACTTGGTTCTCGCCATTCTCGTAAGTGGGGCATATAGCGATCCCTTTTTCCAGCGAGGTGAGGGCTTGGTCGTACAAGCCGAGTTTATAATACATGCTGCCTTGTACCTGCAAGGCCATCGTCATGCCTACCGGTTGTTTAACCTGTTGCGCCGTCTCGAACATGGTTGTGGCTTCCTCACGGGCCTCGTCGAACCGTCTTTGCTTGAACAATCCGGATATAAAAGTATTATAGGTGGAGAAGTAGAAACTGTATTGCTTGGCATTCAATATAAAAGGAAGGCTCTCTCGTGCCTCGATGATAGCCGAATCCACGGAGTAGAAATTAAAGAGGCATTGTATGCGATTCAGCCTTGATCGGCAGATGGCCGGGGTGTCGCACCGGTCGATAGCGTCGTTGAGCGTAGCGTCCCAGTCGGCGATATCGTTGGTGGACATGGCTATACGCATCAGTAGATCATGCTTTTCCTTACCCACGCTCGCTGCGGCCCGTTGTCGCAATGAATCTGTCGGGGGATGTCCTTGCGCTTGTATCTCGTTATGAGACGAGAACAGGCAGATAAGCGATAATAGGAGTGCAAGAGGGCTTTTTCGCATCGAATTTTGTGATTAACTAACGTTAATAGAAGGTGTAAATATACGAAGTCTTTTGTGATAATTAGGTGCAAGTTGATGAATAGTTTACTCTATTGTGCCATTGAAGTAGCCTACAGAGTAAACGGATTAAAAAAATACAATAAAGCATTTGTTTGAAATGGTTTATAACTGGCTTATAATTAGATGGATATAAATTATGATGGAGATTTGAGTAAAACACGTACATGTTTTCGAAAAAACACGACCGTGTTTCTTGAAAATTACGTACGTGTTTTTGGAAAAACACGACCGTGTAAAAAATAGTCAAGTAAAATATACAGTAAGCTACCTGTTTTCTCGTGTTCACTTCATGGTGACACACCCTCTTCTTGTTGAAGGTTGATCGGTTATAATGATGAGGGCAAGTTTACCAGTGATTTCCCGGAAGTTTTTTTCGATGCTATTTTGAATGAACATATCCCCCTTCTCTTTTATTAATACGGATTTTTTTCCTTATATTCGCGTCACTTTTGAACACGTATCAAATAATTTCTAAATAAATCAATTAAGAAATGACAAAGAGTGCATTACAAATCGCAAGAGCAGCTTACCAACCGAAGGTACCCGCTGCGTTGAAAGGTGCAGTGAAAGCCGTTGACGGCGAGTATACTCAATCAGTAGCCGATCAGGAAGAAATCAAGAAATTGTTCCCGAACACTTACGGAATGCCGATCGTTACATTCGAGAAGAGTAACGAGGAGAAGGCTATGCCTGTCATGAACGTTGGTGTGATCCTTTCCGGTGGTCAGGCTCCCGGTGGTCACAACGTGATCGCTGGTTTGTTCGACGGTATCAAGGCTCACAACGCGGATTCTCGTCTGTATGGTTTCATCTTGGGCCCGGGCGGTTTGATCGATCATAAATATATGGAATTGACGGCTGATATTATCGACGAGTACCGTAACACGGGTGGTTTCGATATGATCGGTTCCGGACGTACGAAATTAGAGACGAAAGAGCAATTCGATAAAGGTCTTCAGATCTTGAAAGAGCTTGATATCAAGGCTTTGGTTATTATCGGCGGTGACGATTCTAACACGAACGCTTGCGTATTGGCTGAGTATTACAAGGCTATCGGTGCCGGCGTACAGGTAATCGGTTGCCCGAAGACGATCGACGGTGACTTGAAGAACGCCCAGATCGAGACCTCTTTCGGTTTCGACACGGCTTGCAAGGTTTACTCCGAGGTAATCGGTAACATCCAACGTGACTGTAACTCCGCCCAGAAATACTGGCACTTCATCAAATTGATGGGTCGCTCCGCTTCTCATATCGCTTTGGAGTGCGCTTTGCAGACTCAACCGAACGTTTGTATCATCTCCGAGGAGGTTGAGGAGAAGAATATGTCTTTGGACGATATCGTTACTTACGTGGCTGGTATCGTGGCTAAACGTGCCGCCGAGGGTAATAACTTCGGTACGGTATTGATCCCTGAGGGCTTGATCGAGTTCGTTCCGGCTATGAAACGCTTGATCGCCGAGTTGAACGACTTCTTGGCTAAGCACGACGCTGAGTTCAAGATGATCAAGAAGAGCGAGCAACGTGCTTATATCATCAGCAAGTTGACGAAGGAGAACTCTGATCTGTACGCTTCTCTTCCGGAGGGCGTAGCTCGTCAGTTGTCTTTGGACCGTGACCCGCACGGAAACGTACAGGTTTCTTTGATCGAGACTGAGAAGTTATTGTCTGAGATGGTTGGCAAGAAATTGGCTGAGTGGAAGGCCGAGGGCAAGTACGTAGGCAAGTTCGCCGCACAACACCACTTCTTTGGTTACGAGGGTCGTTGCGCCGCTCCGTCTAACTACGATGCGGACTACTGCTACTCTTTGGGTTACACGGCATCTTGCTTGATCGCCGCCGGTAAGACAGGTTATATGTCTTCCGTACGTAACACGACCGCTCCCGCTGATCAATGGATCGCCGGTGGTATCCCTGTTACTATGATGATGAACATGGAAAAACGTCATGGCGAGATGAAGCCGGTTATCCAGAAGGCTTTGGTTAAGCTTGACGGCGCTCCTTTCAAGGCGTTCGCCGCTAACCGTGACGAGTGGGCTTTGACTACTAGCTATGTATATCCGGGTCCGATCCAGTACTTCGGTCCGACGGAGGTTTGCGACCAGCCGACTAAGACTTTGCAGTTGGAGCAAGCTTAATACAGACTTATACATTATATAATATATAAGCTAGGGAGGATGTCATTTATTTGGCATCCTCTTTTTATTTACATACATTTGCCACGAGATCTTAAACCTAAAAATAAATCTTTATAACACATAGATTCCATGAAAAAGAAAATCGCCTATCTATTGCTCCTTTTGATGCTGATACCTGTCGGCTCGTTCGCCAAGGAGAAACGTACGTTCGAGATCAAGGACGGTCATTTTTATGTAAACGGGAAGGTAACCCCGATCCTCTCGGGTGAGATGCATTACCCTCGTATCCCCCACCAATATTGGCGGCATCGCCTTCGGATGATGCGAGCGATGGGCTTGAATACGGTCGCTACCTATGTCTTCTGGAACCTGCACGAGACGGAACCGGGTAAATGGGATTTCGAGGGAGACAAGAATCTGGCCGAGTATATCCGGATAGCGGGAGAGGAGGGATTGATGGTGATCCTCCGTCCCGGCCCGTACGTATGCGCCGAGTGGGAGTTCGGCGGTTATCCGTGGTGGTTGCAGAATATACCGGGCATGGAGATCCGCCGGGATAACCCGGAGTTCTTGAAACGCACGAAGCTTTATATCGATAAGCTTTACGAGCAGGTCGGCGACTTGCAGGTATCGAAAGGCGGCCCTATCATCATGGTGCAGGCCGAGAACGAGTTCGGCTCTTACGTGGCGCAACGTAAGGATATCCCTTTGGAGGAGCATCGCCGCTACAACGCCAAGATCAAGCGGCAATTGGCGGACGCCGGTTTCAACGTGCCTCTGTTCACCTCGGACGGAAGCTGGTTGTTCGAGGGCGGTTCCACCCCGGGAGCGCTGCCTACGGCGAACGGGGAGAGTAACGTGGAGAACTTGAAAAAGGTGGTGAACGAGTATCACGGGGGAGTAGGCCCGTATATGGTAGCCGAGTTTTATCCCGGCTGGCTGATGCACTGGGCGGAACCATTCCCCGATATAAGCGATTCCGGCATAGCGAGGCAGACGGAGACGTACCTCCAAAACGATGTCTCTTTCAATTTCTATATGGTTCATGGCGGTACGAATTTCGGCTTCACCAGTGGCGCCAATTACGACAAGAAGCATGATATCCAGCCGGATTTGACCAGCTACGACTACGACGCCCCGATCAGCGAGGCGGGTTGGGTAACCCCGAAGTTCGACTCGATCCGCAACGTGATCCGGAAATACGTCACCTATGACGTCCCCGAGGCTCCGGCCCCTATACCGCTGATCGAGATCCCGTCGATCTCCTTGACGAAGGTAGCCGATGTGTTGGCCTTGGCGAAAGAAGGGGAACCGGTAGCGTCTCCGACACCTCTCACGTTCGAGCAATTGAACCAAGGATACGGCTACGTCTTGTACTCAACCCATTTCAACCAACCCCTGAAAGGCCGTCTGGAGATACCGGGCTTGCGTGATTACGCTACGATCTACGTGGATGGCGAGCGTGTCGGCGAGTTAAACCGTTGTTTCAACCAATATGCGATGGAGATCGATATCCCGTTCAACGCTACCTTGGACATCTTGGTGGAGAACATGGGGCGTATCAATTATGGCGAGGAGATCGTCCGCAATACGAAGGGGATCATCAGCCCGGTCAAGATTAACGGCAGCGAGATATCGGACTGGAAGATGTACAAGCTCCCGATGGACCGGATGCCGGCTTTGGCCTCCGGTGAACCTTATGTCTATAAGAATGGCTCGCCCGAGGTAGCGGCGTTGGGGAATAAGCCGGTTCTCTACGAGGGAACCTTCCACCTGTCTGATACCGGCGATACGTTTATCGATATGGAGGATTGGGGAAAGGGCATTATTTTCATCAATGGCATCAATATCGGTCGCTATTGGTACGCCGGCCCTCAGCAAACGCTTTACATACCGGGCGTATGGCTGAACAAAGGAGAGAATAAAATCGTTATTTATGAGCAGCTGAATAATGACCGGAAGTCGAGCGTACGGACGGTCAAGACTCCTGTCTTGACAAAACTAAAGAAAATTACAGCCATGGAGAAAAAGAATCGTTTGATGGATAAAGCGGTAAGCCCGTTTAGCGTGGATGAGACGATGCGGCGGATCGAGGAGATTATCAAGTCTCAAGGAGGTTCCGTGTTCGCCGTGTTCGATCATGGGCGAAACGCTAGCGAGGTAGGGATGAAGCTGCCTCCGAATAAGGTGATCGTCTTCGGCTCGCCGAAAGTCGGGACTTTATTGATGCAGCAAGATCCATCTATCTCTTTGGAGCTGCCGCTACGTATCTCCGTTTGGGAAGATGCGGACGGCAAGGTTTGGATCGGTTCCCCGAATCTGGAGACGATCGCCTCCGAATACGGGATGGAAAACAGCGGCGTCATCGAGAAGATGCAAGAGGCCGTAACGAATATCGTGAGTAAATCGATAGCCGGCAGCCGGTAAGGCTCACGGATCTAATGCGATAAGAGCTTAGGAGGATGTCGGTAAAACGGTGTCCTCTTTTCTTTTATATGGCCCAAGAGACTCATTTACCGTGCTGTAGATTGATAATAAGGTTTAAAAGTCTTCGGAAAAATTAGGAATAGATTGTATTTTTTTCTGCGGTTTTTAACATATTGTTGATTCTTGTGAAGGTGTCTTTTTGTTAACAAGAATAAGCCTTATTGGGTCTATAATAGCTATTTGTACGAACACATATCCGCAAGTTCAAGGGAATGTGAAAAAAATATGCATACTATTGTTGTTTATTAAGAATAATAATTTATATTTGTACCCGTATCCGAAGAGTGGATATAATTATTAATGTTAACCTATTTTTGTGTTATGATGAACAAACAGTTGGCTTTTGTTAAAAGCGGGCTGGGTTTGGCACTTTGTTTCCTTATGGTCGGTGCGGGTGTAACCCCTCCAATCCACGCGTCTAACGCGAATGTGTCCATCTCCCAACAAGCTAAGAAAGTTACCGGTACGGTAACTGACGCAAAGGGTGAACCCCTTTTGGGTGTAAATGTTGTAGTAAAAGGTACTACAAACGGTACGATTACCGACCTTGACGGTAAGTATTCCTTGGAAGTTGAGCCCAACTCCATTTTAGTCGTTTCCTACATTGGTTATGTATCTCAGCAAATTCCTGCTTCGGGAGAAGTGGTAAATGTGACATTGAAAGAAGATACGCAAAACCTTGATGAGGTAGTAGTAGTAGGTTACGGTACGCAGCAGAAGAAAGATATCACAGGCTCCGTGGCAGTAGTCGATACGAAAGACCTTTTGGCATCTTCCGGATCTTCCGCTACCCAGCAGTTGCAAGGTAAGGCTGCCGGTGTATATATCGGTCAGTCAGGTTCCCCCGGTTCCCAGTCTATGGTTCGTATTCGTGGTATCAATACGGTTAATGATAATGGTCCGTTGTACGTAATTGATGGCGTATCAACACGTAACCAAGATTTAAGCTCCTTGAACCCGAACGATATCGAGAGTATGCAGGTATTGAAGGATGCCTCCTCCGCCGCTATCTATGGTGCGCAGGCGGCCAATGGTGTTATCTTGATTACGACGAAAAAAGGTACCCGATCCGGTCAACCTAAATTGACTTATGATGGATATGTCGGTGTTCAGAAAACAGGCAAGCGCTATGACGTTTTGAATTCTATGGATCGTGTGAACTTGGAATGGGACGCAAAGGCTAGTAACTATGCATTGTTAGGTTCCAATGAACTTCCTTCACACGTGCAATTCGGAACAGGTGAACGTCCTTCTATTCCTAATTATTTGACGCAAGCTGGTGCGGGTGGTCGTACGGATATTAATCCCGGCGATTATAATTACCCGGGTACGACTTATGCGCCGTTCTCTGACACAAATTGGTGGGATGAGGTAGACCGTGCGGCTATGATTCAAAACCATCAAGTTGGCTTATCTGGTGGTACTGAAAAGGGACAATATAATTTAAGTGCGAATTACTTCAAGCAAGATGGTACGGTTATTGATTCTTACTACCAGAGATATCAAGTACGTGCTAACACCTCTTTCAATGTTCGTGATTGGTTACGGGTAGGAGAGAATTTAACTTATGCGTTTACGAAAGATAATGGCTTGAACTCTAGCGGCGCTGAGAGTAATCCATATTCTTGGACTTATCGTGCTTCTCCTTATGTACCGGTATATGATATCGCAGGTAATTTTGCCGGTTCAAAATTCGCTGGAACGGGTAACTTCCAGAACCCGGTTGCCAATCAAAAGAGAAATAAGGATAATTACTATACACATAACCGCGTATTTGGTAACCTATGGGCAGAGGCCGATATTATCAAGGGATTAACTTTTAGAACGAATTTCGGTTTGGACTATACGAATGGTTATTATTATCGTATGGAAAAGAAGAACCCTGAGTTTTCTGAGTCAATGGGCCAAAACAATTTTGAAGAGCAATCTGATTTTAATTATCGTTGGGTTTGGACTAATACTTTGACTTACGACAAGACATTCAATGAGGTTCATAAATTGACTGTCTTGCTTGGTACCGAGGCTATTCGTGATGGTTTGGGACGTACGCTGAAAGGTCGTCGTTACAATTATTTGTACGAGGATAATACGAATACTTGGGAGTTGAATATGGGTGAGAATAACGCACAACGTATCGCAGAATCAAAATATAAAGGTGAATTTGCCTTGTTTGGTCTGTTTGGGCGTGTAGATTACGCTTATAATAATAAGTATCTGTTGACAGGTATTATCCGTCGTGATGGTGTCTCTCGTTTCTCGGAGAATAATCGTTACGGTGTATTCCCTTCTATCTCTGCTGGTTGGCGTATCTCTGAAGAGGCTTTTATGGAGAAAACAAAAGACTGGTTAGATGACTTGAAGCTTCGTTTTGGCTTTGGTGTTACCGGTAACTCAGAAGTGCCTCGTATTACGAACTTCGCCTACGAATATAGAACATTGCCAAAGAAAACAAACTATGACTTTACGGGTTCTAATACCTCTACCTCTTTAGGTTATCGTTTGGATAAATTTGGTAACGAGGATACGAAATGGGAGACCACCCAAATGTTTAATGTCGGTTTGGATGGAACATTCTTGAACGGCAAATTCGGTGCCGGATTGGAGTGGTACTATAAGAAAACGACAGATATGTTGATTGCGGCTCAATATTCCGCTTTGGCTGGTGAATCTTCAAAACCGTACATCAACTTTGGTGATATGAAGAATACGGGTGTTGACTTCAACTTCAACTATCGAGACAGTAAGGGCGATTGGTCATGGGATTTCTCTTTGAACCTATCTCATTATAAGAATGAGGTTGTTAAGATCTCTGAGGCTGATGATGCTTCTATGTGGGGAGGCGGTACACGTATCTCTGGTAATGTAACTCGTACGACAAAGGGACATGCTATCTCTGAGTTCTATGGATATAAGGTGAATGGATTCTATGAGAACGTAGATGAAGTACTTGCGTTACCTCCTCTGGGGCAAGATGTTAAAAATGCGGAGGACGCTAAGGCTTGGGTCGGTAAGTTTAAATTCGCTGATACAGATGGAAATGGTAAGTTGGATGGAAATGACCGCACCTTTATCGGTTCTCCTCATCCTGACTTGATCGCCGGTTTGAACGCTACTGTAACGTGGAAAAACTGGGATTTGACGGCATTTTTCTACTCAACGATCGGAAATGATTTGTTCAACAATACGAAATACTTTACTGATTTCTGGTTATTCGAGGGTAATAAATCTTCTCGCATGAGAGATTTGTCTTGGAAACCGGGTGCTGACAATAGCAAAGCAGTCTTACCTGTTTTGGATTATCTTGATACCTATTCCGGAACGAACTCTAGCTCATACTATGTAGAGAATGCCTCTTTCGTTAGATTGAAGAATTTGGTCCTAGGTTATACATTCCCGAAGGAGTTGATGAAGAAGGCTACTATCTCTAATTTACGTATTTATGTGCAAGCGGAGAACTTATTCACCATTACAGGATATGATGGTTTGGATCCCGAGTATACAAATGCGGAAATGAAAGATGTGGATGACAACGGTGTCGGTGCTGACTTGAAGAGAGGTATTGATATGGGCGGTTGGCCTTCAACAAGACGTTTCTTGTTTGGTGTAAACTTTGCGTTCTAAGGTGTGTATGTTTTAATTTAATTTAAAGAATCGTTATGAAAAGTAAATATATTTTGGCGATAGGCTATCTTGCTGCGCTTTCATTTAGTTCTTGCGGCGATGACTTCTTGGGGAAAGAACCTCAAGGAGCATTGACACCGGACGCTCTAGCCAATCCAACGGGTGTGGAATTGTTAACTGTTAGTGCCTATGCAGGCTTGGCTGTTCCGGTGGATGGTTATGATCCTTATCAAGCATCTCCATTTAACTGGGTATGGGGTGGTATTTATGGTGGTGACGCCAATAAAGGTTCCGACCCGGGTGACCAATCCGTGGTGAATGAGATAGAGATGTATAATACTCTGTCTACTAATGGCTATATAGCGCAGAAGTGGGCGTGGGTTTATGTAATGGCTAAACGAGTGAACTTAGCTCTTCAAGCTTGGCAAGGCGCTGAAGGTATGCCGGGTATGAGCGATACCGATCGTAAAAGCCGCTATGGTGAGTTGAAGTTCTTGCGTGCATTGGCTTATTTTGAGGGAATTCGTGTGTTTGGTCCATTTATTCCTTGGGTTGATGAGACCTATACGGAGAATGATCCTAAAGTACATAATGATATTAATATTTATGATAATGTACTGAAGGATATTGACGATGCGATCGCTAATCTTCCGGAAACTCAGACTGAAGTTGGTCGTGCGAATGTTTGGGCTGCGAAAGCATTAAAAGGTAAAATCTTAATGCATAAAGGAGACATCGCTGCCGCGAAAACTGTTTTAGCTGATGTCGTGAATAATGGTACAACCAGTAGTGGGGCAGCTTATGGATTGGAGGACGATCTGGATAACAACTTCAATGCGCTGACTGAGAATGGTAAAGAGGCTATTTTCTCTGTTCAATATTCTGCTGCTGACGAAAACACTGGTGGTGCTCCTTTCTGTCTGAATTATCCGCATAACTCAGGTCCCGGTGGATGCTGTGGTTTCTATCAACCTTCTTTCGAATTAGTGAACTCTTTCCAAGTGGACGCGCAAGGTTTACCTTATTTGAATGGTGAATATAGAAATAAAGCGACTGTTTCAAGAAAAGGTACGGGAACAAATGAGCCATTTGTCGTAACAGATAATAGTATTGCGGTAGACCCTCGTTTGGATTTTGCTGTAGGTCGTTATGGAATCCCTTACAAAGATTGGGGTATGCCTAAGGATGACTGGGTTCGTAATCCTGTAAATGGTGGTATCTTTATGCCGAAGAAACACGTGTTTAGTAAGGCGGAAGAGGCCGCTGGCATGAAGAACTTATTTAATGGTTGGGCACCGGGTTCTGCTATGAATATGCAATATCTTAGTGTGCGTGACATTAAATTGTTGTACGCTGAAGCTTTAGCTGACGCTGGTCAATTATCTGAGGCGATGACACAAGTAAACGATGTTCGTAGACGTGCAGCTTTGGATGTGAATATTATTAAGTTAGAAAACGGTCAAGCGGCCGCAAACTATAAGGTCGCTGAATATCCTACATCTCATGCGGCTTTCACAAGCAAAGATGTTTGTATCAAAGCGATCCGTATGGAGCGTAAGCTTGAGTTGGCGATGGAAGGTGAGCGTTGGTTCGACTTGGTTCGTTGGGGTGGTGATGTAATGTCCTCAGAGTTGAGCGCTTATATCAATTACGAAAAGCAATATATTCCGAAATTTGCGGCAGCCTCTGTGCTTCCTGCGGCAAAGACTATGCTTCCTGTTCCTGATGACCAAGTATTGACCATGGGTAACGACGAGAACGGCAAACCTTATTTGGTTCAGCCGGATGCTTGGAAATAAAATATTTATTTCGAATTGAGAATAGGATACTTGATTTGCAAGTATCCTATTTCTTGCTTGAAGTAAGTTTGTAGTTGTATATGTATTTATTAATTTAAATTTTTAGAGCCATGAAGAAAGTTCTGTTTATTATGCTTGCATTATTATCAATGCAGTTTATGTATGCTCAGCAAACTAATATTGACGTGGACAAAGAAAATATAGAAGAGTCTATATTACAAGCTAATGCGGCAAATGGGATAGTTGCTACTATATCAGGCCCTATTAACGTAACACTAAATGGGGGTTATGCCCAAGAAGAGTATCATCTGGAATATAGCCCTTTAATACCGGGTGCTAGATTGGAATGGAGTATACGAGCACCGCAAGCTTATATAACACCTTGGACAAATCATTGTTCGGTTAGTTTTTATGCAGTTGGTAGCGCTCGTTTAGTATGCGATATTTATGATGGTAATACGTGGGTTGGCGCTGGGACAACTTATATAAATATAAGGTAATGGTATATTAAAATATCTGAAATTAAGAGGGGCGATTAAGATTTCTGATAAAAACTTAATTGTCCCTTTATAATTTAAAAGGATGATTTTAGAACTTAAAGTTTTGTTGTTATAAGCCTTATTGATATGATTTTTTATCAATAGATTAATGAATTTTCCCAACCAAAGAAAGTGTATATATGAAAAGATTATATATGTACATAACAGGGTTACTAACACTCATGGGTTGTATCTCCGATTATGAGCCTGATATTGTGAACCAAATAGGTGGTTTGCTGGTAGTGGATGGTTTTATAACTAATGATACGACTCGGATACGATTGAGCCATAGCGTAAGGATGTTGGATGAGTTTGAGGAAGGGGAGTCGATAACGGATGCGAATGTTTTTGTTGAATCAGATAAAGGAGCTGTTTTTGAAACGTTGAACGTGAGTAAAGATGGAGTTTATACAATACCGATGGGAGAGTTAAATCCTGCGTATAAATATAGATTATCAATAAATTGGAATAATAAAGAATATAAATCGGAATATTTGAATCCTCTAGATACTCCGGTGATCGATAGTATATCTGTTGAAAGTTCATCATCAGAAACTCCTGTATATATCTGCGTAACTACACATGATAACAAGGTAGAGCCAACTTATTATAAATGGACTTATCAGGAGATATGGGAATTCCATGTAGATCTATTTGCAAACGCTGGTTTTTTAGATGATAAATTCACTTTATTTCAGAAGCATACATCTAAAAATACTTATTATTGCTGGGGACGTGATAGTTCTAAGGCGATGTTATTGGAATCGACAAATAAACTGACTGTAAATCTTATCTATAAGAGAAAATTGATAGAGATCCCCCGTGATCATGATAAATTGACAATGCTTTATTATATAGACGTTAAGCAAAACCGTATACGTAAAGAAGCGTATGACTATTTTGTGAATTTACAAAGGAACATAGAACAGGCTGGGAGTATTTTCTCTCCAATTCCTTCGGAAAGAAGAGGTAATATATCTTGCGTATCAGATCCTAAAAAATGGGTGATAGGCTATGTGGATGTAACTAATACAACGATTATGAAACGCTTTATGCCGGAACTAAGAGATTTCTATGAAACTTCTTATGACTGTGCGAAAAATATCTTAACAGGAATAGCACCAGATGGTTATACCTATTACATTTATAGTGGATCACCAACCACTCCAAATATTTATGCTCCTTTTCGCTGTGTAGACTGTACCCATGATGGGCGAGGTACCAAGAATAAACCTTCTTGGTGGCCTACGGATCATTATTGATTATTGAGGTGGATATATGCTTGGGATTAGGTATAAAAGATATATATTCGATCAAAATTTACCGATGGCTTTTTAGAAGCGGGTTTATGGAAAATACCTATATTTGTAAAAACGTATAATTGAGAATCGGTATGAATAGTGATATATTGAGGGATAAGGCGGAATATCTGATGTCGCTTATCAGTCATTTTGCCGAGCGGAATGGGCTAAGTATACCACAGGTCTATCGTTATGTCAAACGATATGGTGGCATATGTTTGGTTGACGAGCATTATGACATTATGCATACGTTGAGATTCATCGATGCGTTGGAATCAATGACTATGTACATGAAACGCCAAGGAGGGGCTGTGGGATGATTAATTTATTTTTATTATGGCAGATGATATTTTGAATTTAGCCACATCGGAAGAACTATTGTATAATGATGTATGTGGCATTATAGATGGAGTACGTGCTAAAGTAGCTACCTATTTGAATACTGAGATATGTATGACGAATTGGTATGTAGGCAAACGTATTAAGGAAGATATACTATACAATCAGCGTGCCGAATATGGTAAACAAGTCATCAAAAAATTGGCTACCCGGCTAACTGTAAAATATGGAAGCGGATGGGGATATGGTAAACTCAAACATTGTGTACGCAGTGCGTATCTTTTTTCAGAAGACGAGATTGGATATGCGGTGCGTAGCCCAATTGACTTGGACTCATCTTCGTTCGCTTATGGGAGTAAAAGATGAGCTAGCTCGCTCGTTCTATGTGGAAATGTGCAGAATGGAGCATTGGGATACTCGCACACTTGATGAAAAAATAGATTGTCAACTTTATGAGCGTACAGCCATTAGCCGTAAACCCGAAGATATGATACGCAAAGAGCTGAACGAGATAAAGGAAAACAACCAGCTATTGCCCGACCTTATATTTCGCAGCAGTTACTTTCTTGATATGCTTGGGCTTCCTGATATATTCTCGGAGAAAGATCTCGAAATGGCAATTCTTTCCCAAATACAGCTTTTCATTAAGGAAATGGGGACAGATTTTGCTTTCCTTGACCGTCAAAAGCGGATTACCGTAGATGCGGTTGATTACTATATTGATTTGCTGTTCTTCCATCGTGGCTTAAAGCGTCTGATAGCGATCGATCTCAAATTGGGGAAGTTCAAGCCCGAATACGAAGGGCAAATGTTACTATATCTTCGCTATTTGAACAAGAACGAGCGAAAAGAAGGTGAAGAATCTCCAATCGGGTTAATTCTTTGTTCGGAAGGCAATACAGAGCATATCGAATATCTAATGCTTGACGAAGATAGTCCGATAAAGGTAGCGCAATATTACACAAAACTACCCGATAAGAAAGTGCTTTCCGAAAAATTGAGGCGAGCGATATCAATCGCAAGGGAACATTATTCCGAATTACGACAAACGAAAGATATATGACGGTCCTCTTCATTTCCGAGTCCACGGCGCGGGCGGTAATGTCGCGCGGGGCCAGGGATTTGCGGGGATCGTACTTGTGCATGAATTCCTTCCCGTCCGCTCCGATCAGTACGCCGCCTTCGCCCCGCACGGCCTCGGAGATGAGGAAGGAGCGCGCTTCCGCTCCTTCCGCGCGGGTGTTGAAGAAGCAGGTGGGGTGGAACTGCACGAATTCCATGTTGGCGATGGTGGCTCCCGCGCGCCAGGCCATGGCTACGCCGTCCCCCGTGGCGGAATCATTGTTGGTGGTGTACAGGTACACGCGTCCGCAGCCGCCGGTGGCGAGCAGCACGCGGTCTGACCGGAAAATTTCCACTTCCCCGGAGGCGCGGTCCAGCACGTAGGCCCCAAGCACGCGGTCTTCCGTGACCAGGCCTAGCTTGGTCGTCGTAATCAGGTCGATGGCGAAGTGGTCTTCCAGCAGTTGGATGTTGGGGTGGAGCTTGGCCGCCTCCAGCAGCTTGGAGGTGATTTCCAGGCCGGTGGCGTCCTTGGCGTGGAGGATGCGCCGCTTGGTATGGCCTCCCTCCCGGGCCAGTTCGTAATCCTCCCCCTGGTTGCCGGGGTCAAAATTGACGCCCCATTCCAGCAGTTCCCGGATGGCGCCGGGGCCTTCCTCCACAATGGTGCGTACGGCCTGTTCGTTGCAGAGGCCCGCGCCGGCGTCCAGCGTGTCCGCAATGTGGTCTTCAAAGGAGTCGTTGCGGTCCCAAACGGCGGCTATGCCGCCCTGCGCCTTGGCGGAACTGCAATCCAGAAATTTGCCTTTTGTAATGACGGCAACCTTGCCGTGTTCCGCCGCTCTCAAGGCGAAACTCAATCCGGCAACACCTGCCCCAATGACTAAAAAGTCGCTCGTCTTCATCTTGAATGGTACGGAACTGTAGCATAACGGAGACCCTCAAGTCACGCCCAATGATGGGGCGGCGGGGCATATTTGTCTGGAAAAGAAGCGTGAAACACGCTAATTCATGGGCATGAGACCCCAAGGGAACGAACAGGAGGCGCGCCGGAACAAGCATGTGCGCAGCGCTCCGGCCAAAATTGCCGTGAAGGCGCTGGGAGAGGATGTGCTGGACGGGATTCTGGACAAGTCCCCCAACCCCCTGCTGCTGATTCTGGACTGCGTGCAGGACCCCCACAACCTGGGAGCCATTCTGCGGACGGCGGACGGCGCGGGCGTGGATGCCGTAATCGCTCCGCGTGACAAGTCCGTGGGCATTACGGAGACCGTGCTGCGCGTCTCCGTGGGGGCGGCGGAAAAGGTGCCTTTCATCCAGGTGACCAACCTGGCGCGCACCATGAAGCAGCTCCAGGGCCGCGGCATCTGGATATTCGGCACCTCGGACAAGGGGGACCGCGACCTGTATGAAACGGATTTCACGGGGCCGGCCGCGCTGGTGATGGGCGCGGAAGGGGAAGGCATGAGGCGGCTGACGGAAGAGAATTGCGACTTCCTGATCAGGATTCCCATGAAGGGGAGCGTTCCGTGCCTGAACGTGTCCGTAGCTACGGGCGTGTGCCTGTATGAGATGGTGCGGCAGCGGCTGCGCTCCTGATTCCATGGTTGTTTTCCTCCTCCCCGCCCTTATGATTCAGGAACTTGACCTTGCTCCGGGAGAACGTGCCCGGTTCATTTCAGACGTCCACTTCGGCCATGCCAAGGCGCTGGCCCGGGAGCCGGAGGAGCTGGCTTTCCTGCTGGAGGGGTGCACTCATCTGGTGGTGTGCGGGGACCTCAGTGAAACCCGTGAAAGCCCCTGCCAGGCGGAAGGGCTGGAAAAACGCGCCCGTTTCCTGCAAATGTGCCGGGATGCCGGAGTGCAGCCCGTGCTGCTGGCCGGCAACCATGACCCGGATGAGAAGGCCGGACTGCTGAAATTGCAGGGGGGCCGTGTCTGCGCCCTGCACGGTCATGCCCGGAAAATAGCGGACGCAGTATCCGGCGTAGGTGCCGGACCCCATGCCCAAGATCATGGCGCTGCGGCCTGTGTTATCGGTACCGTCCATACCCGCCATACAGGGAGCTGCCAGCGCGTAGTCGTAGTACATTCCGGTGAGCTTACCGTCCTTGTTCTGCACCGACTGTACACCGAAGAGCACATTGGTGGAGAGCGTGGTGGTGTGGTCATCATCCTTGACCTGGAGGTAGTTGTAGATGGACTCGTCCTCCAGGGCCAGGTCGCTCTCCCAGAATGCGAAGCTGTAGGTGGGCAGCGCAAAGCACAACCCCGCCACCAACACCATCGCAATAATACCGGCGACCGTCTTCTTCCGTTCAAAAGTGAAGTAGACAATACCGATAGCGGCCAGCACACCCGCAAAGATCAGGAACGTGGCCGCCGTACCCACCGCCGGGATGGTCAGGAACGTGGGCACAAAGGTGCCGATGATGCTGCCGATGGTGTTCAGCGCATTCAGCTGCCCCACGGTCCTGCCGGTGTCATCCAAATTGTCCACAGTGAACTTGGTCAGGGACGGTGTTACGGTGCCCAGCAGCACACAGGGGAAGGCGAAGATCACCAGGCAGGCTGCCAGCGCCGCCCAGACCAGAAAGTTCTTCGTTACGAACGTGGCCAGCAGGAAGGATATCCCGGCGATCATCCATCGGCCCGCAAAGGGTATCAACGCGATCCAGATCGCGGCGATGATGACCCGGCCATAGAGTCGGTCCGGCGACTTGCTCTTGTCAGCCATCCGTCCGCCCCAAATGTTGCCCACAGCCATAGCGATCATTATAACGCCGATAATGACCGTCCAAACGATTTGAGATGAGCTGAAATACGGCGCCATCAGACGGCTGGCGCCTAACTCCACCGCCATGACGGACATTCCCGCGAAAAACTCTGTCAGGTATAAAAACCACTTACTATGAGTCAGCTTTTTCTCCATGGTACAAGGTCCTCCTTATAGGCTTCTGTCCACCCCGGAAACTATAAATGGTTCTCCCTGGATCGCCTTGTATTATAGCGTAGCATGACCGTTTCCGCAAGTACCTCTCTGTTTTCATGGCCTTCCCGCTGTTCTTCAGCTGCGCAGAAAAAGCCTCCGTTTCCGGAGGTTTTCTCTTATTTTGTGTCAGCTTTCTCGGATCGTTCTTGACAGAGAATAACGAAGCCGGTATGCTGATAGCAACGGGAGGTGAGGCGCCATGATGGACGGAAATATCATATTATCCGTGGCGAAGGCCATGGAGGTCCTGCAAATTCTGAGTCAGGCCGAAAGTCCGCTGTCTCTGAAGGAACTGGCCACCCGGTGCGGATACCCGAAGAGCACCGTATTCGGCCTGCTGACCACCATGCGGGCCTATGACGTGGCAGCGCAGACGCCGGACGGGAAATACACGCTGGGTCTGCGGCTGTTCGAATATGGGCGGCAAGTGGAACGGTCCTGGGACATCTCACTGGTGGCCCGCCCCTATATGGAGCACCTGTGCCAGCGGACCGGAGCGTCCGTCATGCTCTCGGTGTGCGAGGGCGGCAGCGTGATCACCCTAGACCAGGTGGAGACCCGGGACAATCTGCGCGTCGTGTCGGATATAGGTTCCCGGCTGCCAATCTACTGTACGTCGCAGGGCAAGGTCTTTCTGGCACATATGTCCCGCACCAGTGCCGAGGCGCTGCTGCGCGCGCAGCATATGACCCAGTTCACCCCGCACACCATCACTGACCTGACCGCGCTGATGCAGGAGATCGATCTGTGCCGTACCGATGGCTACGCCATTGAAAACGGCGAATACAAGATCGGCCTGCGCTCCATTTCCGCACCGGTCTATACCGTGGAGGGCAAAGCACGATATACCGTTGGCGTGATCGGTATGTTCCGCAGCACCCGTTCCGATGAATTCCTTGCGGCGGTGGAACAGGTCTGCGCCACCGCGTCCATGATCTCCACTGCGCTGGGCTATCGAAAAACGGAGGAGCTTTTGTGAGCCATACCTCTCAGTATCCTGATGGGTAATGAGAATGTGCCGAATGGACTGCTCTTTTCTCACCTTTTTTCGCCAAATACCACCGCAGGAAAAAGCAAAAACACACGTCCGGCCCAGTCAGGCCGGACGTGCGTATATTCTCAGGCCTCACAGGAAGCGAAACCCGGTCAAAGCGCGGTCCCCTTCTTCGGTACGAACAAGCCATGCATATCGGCACGCTCCAGCTCCAGCAATGCTTTCTTCCTTTGGATGCCACCACCATAGCCGGTAAGGCTGCCGTTTGTACCCACCACACGGTGGCACGGGATCATGAGAGAGATCGGGTTATGCCCCACCGCGCCGCCTACCGCCTGCGCGGACATTTTGGCCAGCCCCTGCTGGCGAGCCGCTTCAGCGGCGATCTCTCCGTAGGTCATGGTCTTTCCATACGGTATCGTCAGCATGATGTCACAGATACGCTTACGGAACGGTGTGGTATCATAGCGCAGCGGCGGCAGAAACCCCGGTTCCTTACCGGAAAAATAGATATCCAGCCAGCGACCGGCCTCTGCAAACAGCGGGTGTTCCCTTTGTGCAGTCACTTTCGGCAGAACGCTACCAAAATACCTCTGCCCGTTGAACCATAGACCAACGAGCGCCTCATCGTCGCAGGCCAGCGTGATCCTACCCAGCGGCGACATATACTCGGATGTCCAGATCATCTCTTTCCCTCCAATCTCTTTTTCGGCTTATGATCTTTCAACTCCGGGATCGCTCCGCCGGCCACCGCCCACAGATACAGGCTCGCCACGCTGCAATAGGGGCTGAACCGGCGGCGGTACTTTTCAAACAGCTTGCGGTCAATTTTGCGGTGGTGGTAGACCATCCGCAGACCGCGCTGGATGGCAAGGTCGTCGTAGCTGAACACGTCGGGCCGCTGCATACAGAAGAGCAATATCATCTCTGCCGTCCAGACACCGACGCCTTTCAGGCCGCTCAGCTCCCGGATGGCCTCATCGTCCGGCCTCTGCCGGATACCCTCGAGGTCAAATTCTCCGCTCTCGATTTTCCGGGCAAAGTCCGTAATGTATTCAGCCTTTCGGAAGGTCATACCGAAGCTCTGCAGCTTCTCAACCCCGGCTCCGAGGACGGCGGCTGCATC
>ERZ791729.261-NODE-261-length-30907-cov-2.725852_pt1 | contig 30907 bp, 34 predicted proteins | sample MGYA00510043_ERZ791729 | MGnify/ENA primary metagenome ERZ791729 (study PRJEB30046, sample SAMN00715149) | human gut metagenome | study: EMG produced TPA metagenomics assembly of the A metagenome-wide association study of gut microbiota in type 2... | reverse complement strand
GGTGTGAGATATTTTAAAATTCCCATAATCTGTTCATCCTGATCTTTTATTTCATCATTGTGATGTTCAATAAATTCATCAAGTTTGTGTATAAATTCCTGATGCTGAATTTTTTGAGTAAATAATTTTTTATAATTAATAGACTCCATATACTGCTCTTCATCATTAAAATGTTTCGCTGTATAATCACGAAGGTCTTCCAGTATCATATCAATTCTATCATATTTATCTGGTGTATTCTCGTCATGAAGCAGTTCATATGCATCATCTGCATATTTAAACAACTGCTTATGCTCTTCGTCTATCATATCTATGCCAATATAATATTCTGGTTTCATTTCATACATAAATTAATCCTACTTTCATTCTTATTCTTCTTTTGAAATCCACGTAATACAAGTATACAATGGAAAACACTATTATCTTATATATCATCGGTTCCTTCCAAAACATTCTCTAATTATCTTTGAAATATCCGAATCAATAAAATCTTTCTGTGCCATGTCATCAAGGATATCACATGTTTTTTCATGAGATAATCCTTTTTTATAAGGTCTATCTTCCGTAAGAGCCTGATAAATATCAACACATGCCATCATACGTTCCGGTTCATTTAATTCAGCAGCGGTTTTTCCAAAAGGATACCCCTTTCCATTTAATTTTTCATGATGGAAAGCTGCCCAGTCTCGTATTTCTTCAAAATCATTAACCTCTGATAATATTAGGTATGTATAACCAGCATGATTTTTCATTTTAGAAAATTCATCATCCGTAAGCTTATCCGGTTTTTCCAGAATTTCATTGCCTACCGCCATTTTTCCTATATCATGCAGAGCACCAGCTAAATACATTTTCTGTACAGCGATTGAATCATATCCCATATATTGGGCAAGCATGGATGCTTTTTCAGCTACTCCTATAGAATGTCTGCTTGTAAAAGAAGATTTATAATCTACAATCTTTGCAAAGAAATCTGCAACATCTTTACACATTTCCCAATCAAAAACCAGCTTTTCTCTTGGGATAGCTTCCCATAGCTTAGTTTCAAAAGAATCATCACTTAAACACATAAACGATTCTTTTGTGAATACATGAAGAAAAGCATTAACACATTCCGAATCAAATAGACTATCCTTATTTTTGAAAAGATATTGACACATAAAATCCCAGCTATTATCATCAGAATCAATACTATTTCTTATAATATCAATGATATCTGCAAGATGAATAATCCTTGCGAACAATGGAATTTCATTCCACTTTTTTTGAAAAGGGCCAGTTCCATCGGCATGTTCATGGTGATACAAAATCACATTTGAAACATCTGTTTTAAAAGGAAGTTTAGTAATATTCTTTTCACCATATATACAATGGAGATTCGTTTTTTCCTCAGATAAATCTTTTTTTAGGTCAATAACAGAATCCTTTTTAAGCTCCTCAGAAATATATTGTGTCAAAGCATTATCATGCAGTAAAGCACACATGGCTAAATCTTGTAACACCTCACCTTGAATTGCCCAATATTCAGCCATGCATACGCTTATATAAGCCACTCTTTTTCCATGTTTGTTTGTGATATTTACCAACTCTGCTTCTATGCAGTCCAAAGCATAGGAACAGGCTCCTGTAAGTCCAACAATATCTATACTTAGCATTTCCATAATCCATGCAGGTTACAATATGCATATACTTCTTCTACCTGTTCACCATCGCAAAGACAAAAATCTGCTACCGGCTCCTGCCCTGGATTTAACTGTTTTCTGTATATTCCCTGGTTTGTATTTAATGTAATCCACTCAATGAAATGCTCTTCAAGCATTGGATGTTTTGTTTCTCCGACTACAACATGAACATGCTGTTTGTCCACTGTATATACAGGAACATGCTTCTCTACAGCAGCATCTGTCACTCCGGCCTTTAACTCGTGCATAGCCTCGCCACAACATATTACCGGCACGCCCTTATCCTTTACCATTTCAATAATGTTTCCACAGTGATTGCATACATAATATTTTACTTCCATCTTTTTTCTCCTTCCATGTGTAAAAAATAAAATCTAAATTGCTTCTATAACTTTTTATTCTTATTAATCAGGATTAATTGTCCATAATTATTATATAGTATTATAGTACTTTAGTCAATACAAAACAGTAATCATTCCTATTTTAAAAATTTAATATTATCCTTTATTTTCAAAGAAACGCAAAAAATCAGGTTTAAAATTCATTAATTATCTAGTATTTATGTATCATAAAAAGTACAGCCTATTTATTGAGACTGCTTATTTTATCTGATACAATAAGGAAAATTGAGATTTTATTTTATAAGGAGGAATCAATAATGAGAGGTGTCGAAACCCGAATTCAGGAAATCAGACATAAAATCTTTACAGAGGTTGCGCGTATGGCATATCATACCGAATGGCCTGTAAAAGATCGTATGGAAGCGCTTCCATACAAGATTATTCCCGGCGAAAAAGGAAATTTTAGAAACGATGTATTTTTGGAGCGTGCTATAGTCGGAGAGAGACTTCGTCTGGCAATGGGTCTGCCTTACCGCAGTGCTGCAGAGCATTCACCTATATCAGATGGAATCGAGGCTGCCGACAAAGATGAAACCTACTATACACCGCCTCTTATCAATGTTATAAAATTTGCCTGTAATGCATGCCCTGAAAAAAGAGTACATGTTACAGACGGCTGTCAGGGATGTCTGGCTCATCCATGCATGGAGGTATGTCCAAAAGATGCCATATCGCTAGATCGCACGACCGGAAAATCTGTAATTGACCAGGAAAAATGCATAAAGTGCGGACGCTGTGCAAGCGTATGTTCATATAATGCCATTATTGTTCAGGAACGTCCATGTGCAAAAGCCTGTGGCATGGATGCCATTTCTTCTGACGAAAACGGCAAGGCAAATATCGATTATGACAAGTGTGTTTCATGCGGACAATGCCTTGTCAACTGTCCTTTTGGTGCGATTGCAGATAAATCCCAGATTTTCCAGACTATCAGAGCTATACAGTCCGGTGAAAAGGTCTATGCTGCAGTTGCTCCTGCATTTGTTGGACAGTTTGGTCCAAAAGTTACTCCCGGAAAGCTACGTGCAGCCATGAAGGCTCTTGGTTTTGCAGATGTATTTGAAGTAGCTATAGGTGCAGACCTCTGTGCCAAGCAGGAGGCCGAGGACTTCCTAAAAGAGGTACCGGATGAACTTCCTTTCATGGCAACCTCATGTTGTCCGGCATGGTCAGTCATGGCAAAAAAACTCTTCCCTGAGCATGCAAAATGTATCTCAATGGCACTTACACCTATGACACTCACTGCACGTCTTATAAAGCAGCATAATCCAGATGCGCGCGTGGTATTTATCGGACCATGTGCTGCAAAAAAACTTGAAGCTATGCGACGCAGTGTACGAAGTGAAGTGGATTTTGTCCTCACATTTGAAGAGATGACCGGTATTTTTTCTGCAAAGCATGTGGACCTTGAAAACATCGAGGAAGATCCTGCAGGTGTCAGCGATGCTTCAACAGACGGAAGAAACTTTGCAGTCGCAGGAGGTGTGGCACAGGCTGTTGTTAATGTTATAAAACGTGATCATCCGGATCAGGAGGTAAAGGTAGCAAACGCAGAAGGTTTAAAGGAATGCCGTCAGCTTCTTAAACTTGCAACTTTAGGCAAGTATCCCGGATATCTGCTTGAGGGTATGGCATGTCCCGGAGGCTGTGTTGCCGGTGCTGGAACCATGCAGGCAATTAAGAAATCACAGACTTCTGTCGGATTGTATGCAAAACAGTCTACTCATAAAACATCAAGTGAAACTGAGTATATCAAGGAGCTTGACAAGCTTGTAGATTAATATCAATAAAAAAGAGGATATATGGATATGTATAAATCCATATGTCCTCTTTTTTATTACAGGTTATCTTATAATATAAAATTAGTAATAGTTATTATTTTCAAATTATATTCTCTTGATAACTTAAAATAATTATGCTATTTTGCGTTCAAAAACATATTTACTATCTGATGATAAATCAGACCTGAATATATAACCAAGCCTGTCAAACTTTTTTATATCATCAGGATTTTCAATATCATTTTCCGCCATGAATCGAACCATCTCACCACGAGCCATCTTAGCATAAGTACCTTTTGTTACCAGTTTATTTCCGGCTTGTTCGCAGAATGAAATTGTAATATATTTATCCTTCGGTGTAAGATACTTTTCTATACATTTAGAATATTCCTTTGATGCAAGATTAATTATAATTCTGCTTTCATCAATTACTGAACGATACAGCATATCATGCCAGTACTCATACAGATTTTTTGCATCTCCTATTTCGAGCTTTGCCTGCATTTCCAAGCGATATGGTGTTACTCCGTCCATAGGTTTTAAAACACCGTAAAAAGCTGATAATATTCTCAAATGATTTTGTACATACTCAAACTGACTATTTTCAAACACGGATGGTGCCATATATTGAAAAGCAATTCCTTCATATGATAAAACAGCCGGTGTGAGCATATGGTATATATCCATATTTTGCAATCTGTTAAAGTTCAGTTCTGCAATTTTTTCATTACATTTCCAGATAGTCTTCAGTTCTTCTTTGGACTTACAATTCAGCCAACTTTGTATCTCTAATGTTTTATCAATAAATTCTGGCAATCCAGCCGGTGCTATGCTGTCAGTATCTGTAATCATCTTTTTAGCAGGGGATAATATTATCTTCATTAATCTAATTCCTTAAGCATATTCTCAGGGTCATTTGCTGCTTTGACCTTATCATTGGCTTTAATGATAACTCCCTGTTCATTGATAAGATACGTTGTTCTTACCACACCCATAGAGACTTTTCCATAGTTTTTCTTTTCTTTCCATACATCATATGCTTCAATGACTTTGCGCTCCGGATCTGCTAAAAGAGTAAATGCCAGTCCGTATTTTTCCTCAAATTTCTTGTGAGAAGCTATAGAATCCTTGCTAACCCCAAGAATAACTGCTCCTTTTTCTGTAAATTGAGGATATCTCTCTGAAAAGCCACATGCCTGCTTAGTGCATCCGGCTGTATTATCTTTTGGATAAAAATATAAAATTACTTTTTTACCTGCATAATCACTTAACTTATGCATTTCTCCATTCTGATCCGGTAATTCAAAATCCGGTGCCTTTGTTCCCACCTCTAACATCAATTATTCCTCCACTTCCGTAAAATCAGTATGTTTTATTGTCTTTTTATTTCCAGCAATTAGTTTATGACCGGAATATATAGCCATAATCATGCATATCAGAGAGCCAAACGCAAAGTATTTGTGTGCTTCTCTTAACCCTTTATATCCGGTATAAAAAGTTCCGATTATGGAAACTAAAGCTCCAAGTGACCAGTATTTATGCGCCTTCATTATATACCTCCATATTTTCTTGTTAACATCATAATACACCTGCTAATTATTTTTTCAATACTATTATTTCTCATTAACTTATGCTTTTTTGTACAAAACAGTGCATGCTTCATATGTCTTCCATGTAGAAGATTGAGTCGGAGGGAGCAATTCGGTAACAAAGCGATTTTATAACAGGCTTATTTCGTGCACCTTTTTTACTTGGGTGACTGCTTTTGTTCCCAGCACTAGCACCGAAAATGTCATATAAGTATACTCCAATCATGAAACCAACTTACCTTTGGCAGGTTTGACTTATTAAAGAGTGAACTTCATGGATTCAGGTTTAATATAAAAATCCCCGAAAGATAATTTTCTTCATTTGATTTTTTTATTTGAGTCTTACATTTTAGATACAAATTCATATCTTTTAATTCATATTGATAAATTATTTTATCTGATAAAATATAGATAACATTCTCATTAATCGTCATTTGCTCTACATCATGTCCAAGTTCTATATTATTTAACTCTTTGGTTTCTAAGTTATATATAGATATACTTCCACCTTCTCTTTTTACCAAGTCAAAGTGAGAAACGATAAGTATGTTATCCCATACGGCCAAATCTAGTGGATAATATTGATCAAATGAAATTGTTTCTATCGTCTTGTCATTTATCGAATATATGCAAACGGTATTACATGGATGATCACCAGAATCTACTGAGTTTGAAAACAATATGTTGTTGTCGAAAAGAATTGCTTTATAATGAGTACCTCCATAATTTGTAATATCAATTTTCTCATCAAAACTCAGTTCTTCAGCATCATAAATGTAAATGTAAGAATTCATCTCTTTTCCGTATTTTGTAGTAGCAAATGCAAATAACATATCTTTACTACACAATAGCTTGCTTACATAAACACCTTCAATTTTCTCACTTACGACTTGATTATTTTCTTTACTACATTTATTAATGTACGAATCACCGTTTAACGTATTGCAAGTATAAATATTTTTATCATTAACACAAATACTATTCATTGCCAACTGATTGATTTCATAGATTTTTTGATTCCCACTTTTCAACTCAATTTTCAGAACCTTTTTTTCATCCTTAACATTAGTTTTTCCTTGAGGAATCAAATATAGTTCATCTTCATAAATTACTGGATTATAAAAAATACTTCCTAATGAAGCGTATTCCAATGGAAGCGTAGCTGTTTTTTCTAAATTTTGATTATAAAAGTAAATTCTACTTTTTTTACTATTACCACTTGTTTCAATAACTCCAACAGATGAAGTTGTTAGATCTATATTCGCACTCTCTCTATGCGTACATCCAGTAAATCCTAGAAACACTATTGCACAAATTGTAAAAAATTTTTTTTTCATACACATACCTCATCTAAAATATCAGCCTGGAAAATTTGAGAAACATTAATATATACAAATTTTCCAGGCCGAGTCATCACAAAATATTACTTAAAACATTATTATTTTTTATAAATAGTATATGTTTTTGAAGAATTTACAAGTTCCATCGGATGTACCGCATCTCCAAAATCGGACATATCTAAGTCGATTCCGTAATTATCTTTAAATGCAGCCCATACTAACTGAGAACAGTAGAATTTTTTCCTTGTAGATACATTGAAATAATTGTAATTATAAGGTTTCCCAAGTTGGCGATAGCACCAATTAGACGCTTCATTATCCTCATCTACTGTTGTTCCTTTTACACTTATGCTCCGAAGTGTATTACTTAACGAGACTACTTCTTTAATTTTTTTAAATAAATCTTCTGGCATTTGTACAAAACTTTCCCCTATATATGATGATAATGTTTCAGTATCAACCCAAACCTCTGTATCTGTACCAATAAACTTAACACACATATCACAATCTTCCTTTGTAATATGAGTATTTGATGGCTCCCAGTTTTGACGGCACAAACGAATTATTTGTTCAATTTCATCTGGATTGGATACAATATATTCATTATCATTAAATATAATCTCTATTCTTGTTGCTTTATCAAACATACCATATCCTTCTCCACCTTTTACCTTTATTTTGCTACTATTTTCATTCATATTCACTATTAAAAAAAGTATAATTATCGTGGATATAAACACTAACATTGTAATATACGACTTGCGTTTTACAACAGATTTATTACCCAATATCAACACCCCCATCTGTATAACTCGAATTAATATTTATTCCAACATTTCCCCATCCATCATTTACTGTATAGGTTCCAGAATTATGAGATGTAAAATTATAACCCGTTACAACAACCCAATGTTCTCCATATCGTGGATGAGATGTCAATCCTAATATGCATGGATAATTTTTACCAATAATTGTTCTAATTCTATCTCCCCAACTATATGTATTTGCAGTTACTGTAGTTGGTTTATAGTATTGCTTAATATACAACGATAATCCTCTTTTTAACTCAATGTAATTAGTACTTGTTCCCATTCTTGCAACAAGTGCATTTATCAAAGCAACGCCATCTGAAGATTCTAAACTATTAGGTACATATGACGGTGACTTATATCGATCATAATAATTCAAAACAATGGCTCCTGCAACAGAACCACATCTTCCATCTGGATTATAACTGTATCGTGCAGTAGAATGAGATATACTATCGCTAGATACAGCCCTTGTTTTTATTAAAAAATTATCGATATTTAAAGTTCCTAATGAATCAGCTTCTGAGCCACGCACTAGAGGTGTAATATCTTCTATAGCTACTTCTTTTTGAGACTGCAATTCTATTATACTTCCAAATTGTCTAGTCCCGTCCGCCTTATAATACATTAGCGGACCGCCATAATAATAATTAACTCACTTTATATACACCACTTACAACTTTTTCATAAAAAAGAAATCGTACATGGCTTTCTGATGTATAATGAATTTGCACAAAAACAGTACAAAGGAAAGTGACCCTGTACGACAAAGACATTATACAACGAAAACTCATTAATTGGTAGACTTCATAAATATTTTTTGAATATTATGCAACTTTTTCTGTTCCTACGGCAGAAACATTATTTTTACTAGTACTTTAAATACTCGCATTGGAGTCAGCTCATTCAATCAGATTCCTGTACCAGCATTTTCTTGCCGTGATAACAGAAAAATCCCTGAATACTTTTTATCATGCCTGCTCTTATGCCAAAGCTGATTATTCAAGATTTATGAATGTAACTGCCAAAATGGCACTGCACCTTATTCCGGAACAGCTTAAATCACAGCCGGTGTTTCTTTGCATTGATGATACAATAATCTCCAAATTTGGTACAAAATTTGAAAATGTATCAAAGCTGTTTGATCATGCAACGCATAATGGCTGTAATTATCTTAATGGACACTGTTTTGTAAGTCTGATGTTATGTGTGCCCGTGTGGAATCGTGATAAAATATCATATCTTGCGGTGCCGTTAGGATACCGCATGTGGCAGAAAAAGAATCAAAGCTTGAGCTTGCTGCATCCAGGGTACGTCATGTCATGCCTGAATTTTCATCACAAAAAAATGTTATCATACTTTGTGACAGCTGGTATACAAAGCAGAATCTTGTATCCATTGTCAAAGAGTATCCAAACCTTGATCTCATTGAAAATGCCAGAGCAGATTCTATCATTTATGATCATTTATGATCCTTATAGTACTTTATACTGTCCAATAATCATCCCTTGTATATCGAATTAATGTTTAGTATTGCAACATATCCGCATTAAAAAAGGACGCAGGATCTCTCCCACGTCCTCGCATTTATCTGGCTTTATCGTCTCTTACCTTCGGTGCTTCCTTATGTGCCGCTTCCTGCTTCACCTCATCCACACCTCTAGCAACTGCTGCAAGTGTGAGAAGATAAAAGCTGTCATCTTCGACCTTGGTATCCTTTACTTCCTGCCTCACAGTTCCAACCTTATAGAACTTTCCTTCATACTCAAGTACATCGCCGAAAAGTGCCGGAGTTGTTGTAATCTCCTTAACACCTGTGACAAATACCTGAGAGATTGTTTTCATCATTGACCAGCCATGATCAATGCCGATTACTTCTAACTTGTTATTCATGTTCCTTTCACTCCTTTTCTGTATTGTCTGCATTATTGTTTTGCAAAATTTCATATAATTACCCACACCCTTTCAAGTGCTCGGTTTTGTCAGATGCAGGAATATCATCAGACCTGCCATAAAAATGCTTTCTCATTAATTCCTCATACAGTTCATCACTCTCTGCCTTAACTTTCATAAGACAGTAGAGAACCACTGTACTAATAATGATTACGAACCAAATTAACACCTTGCCCATTCGACCACTCCTCTCAAATAAAAAGAGGACCAAACCAGCTGATGGAATATTCCATCTCAAGTGCTAATTTAGTCCTCACTAAATGTTTTGATATAAAATTGTACCTAATCTAAGCACACAGATTCACTCTCAGACTGATTGCGGACATCTGTGATACTGACTTGGATTTTCGGTTTTGATATAACAGCGCTGCCTTATCTACCGCTAAATTGGTATAAAAATAAGGACTAAATTAGGCATAACCCCTTGATTTTACTGGGTTTCATCTAACTTGGTCCTATTATAACTCAAACACCACGCTGCCACTTGTAAACGGCCTGCGTTGATTCGAAGCCCATATACTCCGCAACATCAATCACCCTTAGGTTATTGTCCTTGCGGAGCTGATTGATTCGTTCTCCGGTAGCCTTAAGATCTAATACTGGATAATTCATATGAATGCCTCCTTGTGTAAATTCGTTCAGTACGTTACTTACTAATTACAACATCCTCTGCATACGCATCAGACACCGCTGTTTTTCTATGGATGTAAGGCTATTATTATCGATTGCTACGTTTTGTGTGGTGTTATAATACATCAATTTATTTTATTTGTAAAGATTTTTTATTTTCTTTAAGAATATCTTCAACCGCCTCTATTTCAGAAAGAATTAACTGAACTTCATATTCCAAATAAATATCTGTTGAGTATCTGTTTAACATGCTTTCCTTACAATATCCGTCTCTCTTATATGCTTATATATACAGTTTTCTTCCTCAACACATATATCATATGACGTCTCGTCCTCCTGCTCGAAGGTTCCATATGCGTCCACTATTTGAATCATGCCACACTTTTCATCGTCCCCGATTTTAAAAACTACCATATCGTTGCGTTTAAATTTTGGTATTCCGATAATCCTGAAACACCTCCATTATCAGTCTCCCTCTATCAATCTGAATGTCTTATAGTTTGTATCGTCCTGTGGGCTGCAGTATATCGAAAACTCGATATTTTTAAATGCATGCATATAATCTTTAATCACATTTTTTGCAGCATATGCAACGATATTTGCTTTATTCATAAAAGCTCCACATCCAAATGCTCCAAGTATTACTGTATCGTTTCCTTCAGAAACGGCAACATCCAGTATGCGTCTTAATCTCTTCTCATGTATTTCAAGCATTTCCTTATCGCTGATTTTTGCTGCCTTTTTGCCATCGCCTGTATTATGTTTATTGCTTGGCATGGCTCTTAAATTCGGTGCTGCGCAAGTGATTACATTTACTTTATACCACTCATTCTCGGGCAATAAAGCCGGGGTATTTGTATCGCTTTTAAATACCGTTACCTCCGGTGTATAAATGATATCGTCGTTATGTAATGGATTTCTTGCCTGCTTATGAGGTGTATAAAATCCATCCCACATATCAGGTGAATTCAGACAGAAATAAAGATATGAACACCTGCACAGACACTCCTCCTGGGCTGTTGAACCTCTTACAACACCTCCGCCCGGATTTGAAGCAGAGGCAAAATTGTGTACTGCTACCTTATTATCTCTATATGCCTTTGCAGCCTCAAACGTTCTCTTCTTTGAAACAATCACCTTTGCAGGCTCATCATATATATTTAGATTCGGTTTCTCCAAAGCAGCTGTTTCCAGTATTAGTTTCTGTCCACTTTCAGATGCCTTTAAGTCAGCATTAAGCTTTCCATTCGTTTTGCTTAATCTCTCTGTATCCTGAAATATTAATACGTTTTCTTCTCTTCCCATAATGATTCTCCATTTCTTTAAAAAATGCCTGTGTTACCAGCATTTTCTATGCCATAGCTGTCTCTCCTTCTATTATACCTTACAATTCCGTCTACTGTTAATTTTATTTTCTTCATCCTGTTTTTTCAATAAACCTGTGGTTTACTTTTTTCATGTCAGTTCTTGCTGACATGATGATACTACACCAACTTCGAGAAACTATTTTCATGAGAAGTTTACACCTTATTTCAGACAGCAAAAAAGCCCTGTCCTTACGAACAGAGCCCTATGCATTATTTTGCACTTACAAGCCTTACTATCACATCAATTCCAGCCGCCCAAAAGAGTATCGCCCCCACGATATATACCTTTGTCTTCTGCTCAAAACCGAAGTGATATCCTGTGTAAATGCCTGCCACTATACAGATGACAGTGAGCAGCGCCACCATTATCATAATGGTGAAAAGTCCGGTACCGAGAAAGCCGAATGCTATTCCTGCAAGAACCGTATAAAATGCGGTGATTCCTGCTATCCTTAACACTCTTTTCATGTCAAGCTGCGCCTGACAGTGTTCCTCAATCCTTTCGTTTCTTATAGCCTTTCCTATAAGCCTGATCCCCAGTCCTATCAGTATTCCGATAGAAATTATCTCTCCTAAAAGTGCTTCATCCTTCACCGAGTATTTCCTATTAAGAAAGCTTGACAGAAAATACCCGATGTACATTGCTAACAACTGACAAACTGCAACTATGAAGCAAATGGCTGTAAGCTGTTTCTTATTTACTTTCTGGATCAGGGATCCCTGACATTCCATCGCAACGAAAATCTCCAGTGAGCTTCCCGCCACAATTAACAGATATTCTATCCAGCCCATTTTTGCCTCCCCTAATCTTTAAACATCCTTTAATTAATTATTTGTCGCTATCTGCCTTAGCATCTATTGAAGCTAATTTATATATGAACTTAACGCTGCCCGTCTGTCCATCAGCGATTGCTGAGTATGTCTGATATTCCTCACCTGCGTCAATTACTGCCTGAAGCTTGTCGGTGAATGGCTTTAAGTCACCGTTGTATGCGTCAAGAATCTTGTTGATTCCCTCCTCATTGAACTGTACCATACCGTCTGCAAGTGTGTGTGCACCCTCTGAAAGTGTCTTAGATCCTGTCGTGAGCTGGTCAACACCTGAAACTATCTGATTTGTTCCATCTGCAAGCTGTGATGCTCCGCTGTTGAGCTTTGCATTGTTTGCTACAAGTGTGTTTGAGCCGTCTACAAGCTGCTTGATACCGCTTGTAAGAGTTGGTACTGAGTTCATGAGTGACTGTGTTCCGGCTGAAAGCTGACTTGCTCCGGCATTGAGTGCTGTTGCTCCGGCATTTAATGTATCGTTGTTTGCAACTAATGTATTTGAGCCATCCACAAGCTGCTTGATGCCACTTGTAAGCGTCGGTACTGAGTTCATGAGTGATTGTGTTCCGGCTGAAAGCTGGCTTGCTCCATCATTGAGTGATGCTGCTCCGGCATTTAATATATCGTTGTTTGCTGTAAGCTTTGCTGCTCCGGCACTAAGCTGAGCTGTACCATCCTTTAAGTTTGCAACACCTTTGGTAAGCTCTGGTAATTTTTCTGCCAAGACCTTGGCGCCTTCATTTAGCTTTGTTGCACCACTCACCAGACTCTCTCCACTCTTCTGTTTTGCATTAATCTGATTTGAAATATTTTCCTTTGTAGAATTAATTCCGGTAATTACAGCCTCCTGTGCTCCAGTTTCAGCTCCCGTTTTTGCTGCGTCTGCCACAGATGTTCCAACTGCATCCTTTGAGCTGCCGGCCACTCCCTCTAATACCTGTTTAGCCATAGCTTTTAACTGACTGTCAGTATTGTTTGTAGATAATTCTTCAACATATTTATCGTAATCTTGGCCACATATTGCTTTTATTGCTTCTTCTCTTGATACCCCATTGGATACATATTCTTGAATAGCATTTTCAATCTGTTGTTTAACCTGTGCTTCAACAGTTGAATATATCATATTATATAAAGTTTTATTAGCCTTAAGGCTCTCAACAGTTTTTTCAACACTGCTATCGCTTGTCATTTCGTTATAATACTTCTCAGCAGCATATTTCTTTGTATTATTATAACTTGTAGCATTAGTATCATCTGCCAGTTTTGCATCTACTCCTGCTTTTGCAGCTTTCTTATACTTTGCAACTTCTTCATCTGACATCGGGGTCATTAAAGCTTTATCTAAAGTATTAATTCCATCTGACAAAGAATTTACACCAGACACAAGAGATGGAGCACTCTGTGACAACGTGTCTGTGCCACTCTTAAGTGTATCCATACCTGCATCTAAATTGCCTACACCTGCTGCAAGTGTGCTTGCTCCATCCGTATATGATTTCAAACCATCCTTAAGTGTTACACTTCCGCTTGCAAGCTGTCCTGCTCCGCTATTAAGCTTATCTGCTCCATCAACTAATGCACCTGTACTGTTTGCAAGTGTATTCAGTCCACCATTGAGCGTGCTGGCTCCATCTGTATACGTCTTAAGTCCATCCTTAAGTGTTGCACTTCCGCTTGCAAGCTGGCCTGCTCCACTATTAAGCTTATCTGCTCCTGAAACCAGGGCTCCTGTGCTGTTTCCAAGTGTATTCAATCCACCACTTAATGTACTAACACCATCAGTATATGCCTTAAGTCCACTCTGCAGTGTGCCAACTCCTGATGCAAATGTGCCGAGCTTGCTCTGCAATGTTGAAAGTCCGTCAGAAAGTGTGTCGGTACCCTCTGCCAGTGTCTTTGAACCATCCTGAAGCTGTGTTGAGGCATCCTTTAAGTCATTTATCATGTCATCGAGGTCTGATGTGTCAATTCCGTCTGTGCTCACATAATCAGATGCGTTTACCACGAAGGTCATGGCTGCAGGCATTGAGAAATTCTTTACATCTGCTGTCATTTCCATGTATTCAGGGATATTTACATCGCCATCGAGGTCTTTGTCCTTGATTCCGAGGCTGTCCTTTAAGCCCGGAAGTGCATAGCCGAGCACTACGCTTGATGAGTCGCTTACCTCAGCCTTACCGTTTGTCACTTCGATATTCTCGAAGCCATCACCGAGTACAAGTCCTGTTACTGCTGCAAATGGTACGGAAACTGTCTGCTTCTCGCCGTTTACTGTCTCTGTATATGATGTGGTATTTGTGTAGTCAAAACGGATTTTGACCTTTCCTGATTTTCCTGCAAGATCCTCAGGTGAGATTTCTTTTCCATCGAGGTAATATGTAACCTTCTGTGTTACAGGTGGCTCCTCTGTTGCTGTGCCCTGATAGTATATGTCCTTGCCGCCGGCCTGCCATGTGAGCTTATCACCGCTTTGTGTGAATTTTTCCTTGCCCTTTACGTTCTCGATATCTGAAAGGTTTGAAGCATCCTCCAAGGTATCCTTTTTGTCTTTATTTTTAAGGTGATCTACTACGATTGTTTTGTTTACGTTGCCGTTTGCATCTGAGATAAGGTATACGCTCTCGTCCTTGTCTGCATCGTTATCCTTTAATGATACGCTGTCCATGAGCTTATCGGCTATGTCATCAGCATCCTTGTTGCTTCCTGTTGTACTGTCTGCCTCGGCTGTGACTGCTGTGCTGTCCTTCTCGGCAAAAACCGCTGTTGCTCCGATTCCTGTACCTACAAGTGCTATTGTGAGGACTCCGGCTACAACACGGACAATATATTTACTTTTTAACTTTTCTTTCAATTCTGGTAATTTCATGTCTCATTCCTCCTGATTTTGTTTTTGAGGTCATATTTTTATGTTATGAGGGCCAAAAAGTATTTTATCCCTCATTTATGATTAATCAGATTACTAAGCTGTCAGGTTCTTGTTTTTAAAGCCTGCGCTTGTGGCACATATTACTTTGTCAAAAATCATAAACATTGACGGAAGTATAAATACTACTACAAACATACTGATGATTGCGCCTCGTGCAAGCAGTATACAGATAGAACTGATCATATCAATGTTTGAATAAAGTCCTACACCAAAGGTTGCGGCGAAGAAACAGAGTGCACTGACGATAACTGAGTTTGTCGAATCTGCAAGTGCCTTTGTGATTGCCGGCTTTTTATCCATTCCGGTGTATCTGTTCTTTCTGTACTTTGTTGTCATAAGTATCGCATAGTCAACCGTTGCACCAAGCTGTATGGTTCCGATTACGATACTCGCAATAAACGGAAGCTTCGTTCCTGTAAATCCCGGAATTCCCATGTTTACAAAGATTGCAAACTCGATGACCGCTACAAGTATGATTGGAAGCGATACTGATTTGAATACTACGAGGATGATAAGGAATATCAATACGATTGATACTGCACTTACACGCTTAAAGTCTGTATCTGTGATAGTGATAAGATCCTTTGTACAAGGTGCCTCACCGATAAGCATTGCGTCCTCGCTGTAATTCTTTACTATCTTTTTAATCTCTGTTATCTGGTTGTTTACCTCATCTGATGCTGTCGCATATTTTGATGAAACTAGCATCATCTGGTAATCACCGTTTTTGAATATCTCTTTTGCCTCATCCGGCACCATATCATCCGGTATGGTAGGTCCGAGTATTGAGTCAAGCGATACTGCAAGCTTTACTCCATCGACCTGCTTGATATCATCTATCATGCTTATGCTGTCTGCCTTTGACATATCGCTCGGTGCAATGATGATATGTGTGGCACCCATAGCATACTCCTTGTCGAGTCTGTCATTGGCCTGCTTACTGTATGCACTGTCAGGCATAGTTCCTGCAAGGTCATAGTAGACCTGATCATGAGTGTATCCGTATATTGCCGGGATGAGCACTACGATGAAAATCACTGCAAGTATCTTATAATGATTTGTTACCCAGCTCGCAATCCTTGAAACATCCGGCATGAGGATCTTGTGCTTTGTCTTCTCGATTGCCTTATCACATGCAAGAATCAGTGCAGGAAGGATAGTTACACATCCGATAACTCCAAATACAACACCCTTTGCCATTACGATTCCCAGGTCTAGTCCAAGTGTAAAGCTCATGAAGCAGAGGGCTACAAAGCCTGCAATTGTTGTGATTGAGCTTCCTGTTACTGAGACAATAGTGTGTGAAATGGCATGTGCCATCGCCCTCTCCTTGTCTCCGTCATATCTGTCTATCTGCTCCTGATAGCTATGCCACAGGAAAATCGAGTAATCCATTGTTACGGCGAGCTGCAATACTGCTGTCAGTGCCAGTGTCAGATATGAAATCTGTCCCTGTATGAAGTTTGTTCCCAGGTTATAGATAATTGCCATTCCTATACTTAAGAGGAATAGCATCGGAACTACGATTGAATCCATTGTAATTCCCATTACAAGCATTGAAAGTAATGCTGCTATGATGACATATATTGGAGCCTGCTGTATAACAAGGTTTTTGGTGTCAGTGTTGACCGCAGCCATTCCTGCAACGAAGCAGTGGTTTTTCACCATCTTATTCATCTTGTCAACGGCTTCCATTGTCTCATCCGAGCCCATTGTGTCACTGTAGGTGACGAGCATGAGCTGGCTGTTTGCATCCTTGTTGTTGAATGCGTCGTACACCTCATCCGGAATTGCCTCTCTTGGCAATGTGGAATCAGCGATTGTTCCGTACCAGATGACATCCTTAACACCCTCAAGGTCCTCAATGTCATCAGCCAGAGTCTCTATGTCCTGATCCTTCATATCCTCCAGGATCACAAATGACAACGCTCCGGTTCCAAACTCATCTACCATGATATCCTGACCCTTCATAGTCTCTATCTGACTTGGCAGATAAGAAAGGATATCAAAGTTGATCCTCGTGTTGATAAAGCTGATGCCTGACGGTATAAGCAGTGCAAATGCAACTATCAGTATCAGCACACGATGTTTTACGACTCCTTTTCCAAATTTAATCATTAGATTCACCACTCTTTCTTTTATTCGTCTTGAAGTATAAAAAAAAAGACCGAATAAATAAATATTCAATCTCTTCGATTTGTCATGTGAGATATACAAATCCATCAATTTGTATATCCAATATGACACATATATAATATTGTATTTGATTTCTGACACTGTTTCACGACATTTTTATATTTATATGAACACATGCCTCTTTATGATTCTGCTTTATGAGCTTGCTTACACCGTCATTTTTCCATGACAATTATCCTCTACAGCTCGCTCAGTATATCATCCATCGAACGCGTAATCAGATACATGTATGCCTCAGCCATCTCCTTCGGCTCAATATCATCCATGCCCTGGGCTATCCAGCCCTCCGTGATAAAGCACAACGACTGCGCATAATATGTAGAAATCACCTCCGGTGTGAGCCAGCGGTATTTGGATTTCTTTCCTGTGCTCTTTTCGCTTATGATATTCATAAACATCTCATAGACGCACTTCATAGCAATCTGATTAAACGTCACTGCACCCTCCAGCTTTAGTGCTTTCTTGTAAAAAACACTGTTTGCCGTGATATTATTGAGCATCAGCACAATCGCTTCAAAAATCATTCCGGCATTGAGCAGCGGCTTGATGGGCTCAAGCAGCTCGGTTTTGATAATCCACTCTATCAGCTCGTACTTGTCCTGAAAATGATTGTAAAACGTGGGGCGGATAACTCCGGCCTTGTCCGTTATCTCTTTAATTGTAATCTTATCGATTGGCTTTTTCGCTGAAAGCTCTATAAGGCTCTCAGCGAGCACCAGATCTATTGCATTCTTACCTTGCTGTGTCATTACTCATCAAACTCCATCGTGACAAAGTAGCCCTTCTCAGTCTCCCTCACATCCACGACATCGCCCTCGCGGCTTTTGAGCCTCTCGCTGACCACGTAGTTTCCCGACATGGCAATCGCATGCTCTATCGTATAATAATATGAAGTCGGAAGCTTGCTCTCTGTTACCTTCAGATGGTCACCGACCTTGGTAAGTCCGGGTCTCTCCATCTTAAACTCCATTCGACGCATTCTGTCGCCTTTCTGTTACTGCTTAATTGTCCTCTTTTCTATCCTCAACAAACGTTGCCTCAAACTCCTTTTGCTTGTTGTAGGCGCTCTCCGCCTTTGTGGCACGGGTTGTAATCCAGATATTGGACACTCCGTTGAAAATCAATATGATGCCCACAACAACAGTGGCCGTCTTCATTACATCAAATGCATTTGTCACGCAGATTATTCCAAAAACAAGACTGATTATCGAAAAAATCAGGCCGACACTCCAGCCACCATAACCATATTTTCTGGCATCAACAGCCTCAATAATACTCCTGATGCTGTGAAAAATGAGCACTACACCGATGACTATAGGTATCAGGCTCACAACCACCTGAGGCTGCACCAGAAACCATATGCCCACCGCTAAAACCATAATTCCAAGCAGTGCCGAAAGTCCGTTTGTGACTATGTTCAAAAAATAGCTGCACATATAGACCACTCCGATGATGATAAGCACCACTGCAAGCACATTGGCCACAATCGTGAGCACCGAAGCTCTCCATATGATAAACACCAGTCCCAGCGCTATGCAAAGCACTGATGACAGTAGAAAATCAGCCTTTATTCTGCCTAAAAACTCCTTCATACACGACCTCCTTTATATATCCTGCCCTACATTACTTTTCTAATTCTGTTCCTCTGCACTTTTCTTAACCAGGTCAAGAACAGTCTGAAGCTCAGCACCCTCAACCGGTGCAGCTCCATATCCAAGACGCTTGTAATCCTCTGTAATCTCAGCCAGCTCAGTAGTTTTATCCCCCCTCGCATCAATTACAAAATATCTGCCCTGTGACGCAGCATCATCCCACACGAGATAAGCACGGATTGCGCAGTTTGGAGCCATATCCCTTGTCGGGAAATCAACTCTGGTGACATTAAGCGTATCAGAAATCTGCATAGACATAACAGAGAAATCCTCCTCCATATACGGATACATACGCTTCTGCTGATATGCCTCCTCGTACAGCTCATCTATTAGCTTTTCCTTCTCATCGGCAAGTCGGTCCATGAACTCTTTGCCGCCCTCAAACATCTTTGCCGGCAGGAAAATATGCTCATACTGCATACGCTCAAAGATGACATACTGCTCTGCTGTCATCTGTACAGTCTTGCCCTTTGTCGGTGATGTAGGATGTCCCTCTCTTCTTGCCTTTTCCACTGCCTCAATCTTTTCTACAAGAGGCTTTTTGAAAATCAGATTGTGTGTGAATGGATTGAACGCGATGCCATCAAGCTTTGACTCTTTATTTGCCACCATATTGACGACTGCAAGAAACGGCATATTTACAATGCATGGTGACGGATGATCCTTAGAAAGCTGCGCCTTTGAGGTATAAACCGGCATGAAAGCCTCTCCCTCACCGTTTTTAATAAATAGCGGAATCGGCTTGTTGTTCTCTCCGACATTTGCAGGTACCAGGAATCTGCTCTTAGTGCATTTTTCAATAAGCTTATTGAGCGTCTCCGCCTTTTTGTCGCTCGAATACTGTGTCATCAGCTCCTCAACCTCAGGGTTTTGCACCTCGAGAGTGAAGGCCGGATCGTCCTTTAATTTATTTTTGATTTTATTTTTATCCATTTATACTGCTTCTCCTTATATTAAATGCCCGGATTTACATCCAGGCATTATTTTAACACATTTCTTTTATCAACTCAACAATCTTAGTGTCTCTTGCTATCCATTCTTTATCAAGAAAAGCGCTGTTGGCCTTTATTATCTCATCCGGCGTGGCCCATGACAGATGATACTCAAGCCTTATCTCGCTGTCTGTCATCTGTGCTGCCACATGCTCGTCCTTCACATCGCAGAAATACACGTAGGTGTGACAGTAATATATCTTGTCAGCCTCAAATATATCGCGTCTCTTTTCTATGACCTTGCCGCACTCCCTGATGCTTTCCGGCACGACAAGAAGTCCTGCCTCCTCGCGCACCTCACGTGCCAGCGCCACCTCGTTGGTCTCGCCTGCATCGATGCCGCCGCCCAGTATCTTGTAGTAACCCTCACCGGCCTGCTGCATGGCAAGCTTTCCGTCTCTGATAATAACCGCGCGTACCGCGAAGCGCTCAAATACCTCCATATCATCGGAATAATTGTGTTTGTCAAATGTATATAGCGTTCTCATATTTATCCTCCGTATATGGGCTGTAATCATTCATTAGTATACATGGAAAGTAGTTTTTATTCTACACCATTTGACGGCGAATTGGAATACTATTATTGACCTTTTACCTGCAAAGTAACACCACAGTCTCTATGTGCTCTGTATATGGAAAGCAATCATATGGTGTTGCACGCTTCACTGTATACCCATGCTTTGTGAGATACTTTAAATCCCTCGCCAGTGTTTCCGGACCACATGACACATACACCACTCTCTCCGGCGACAGCTTGACGACCGATGATAAAAACGCCTCGTCGCTGCCGGTACGTGGAGGATCCATTATGACAACATCCGCTTTCTCACCCTTTTGTGCCATCTCGACCATGAATTTTCCAGCATCGTCATTGTAGAAGCGGATGTTTCTGATGTCGTTTCGCTTTGCATTGATGACTGCATCGCGGATTGCATCACGGTTTAGCTCAACTCCTATGACTTCACCTGCATTTTTTGCTGCTATGATGCCTATGGTTCCGGTGCCGCAGTATGCATCAATTACGCGCTCCTTGCCGGTCAGGTGTGCCTCATGAATGGCTTTTTCGTATAAAAGCTCCGTCTGTACCGGGTTCACCTGATAAAACGAGTTTGGTGAGATGCGGAAGGTGCAGCCACACAGCTTATCCTCTATGAAGCCCTTACCATAAAGTGTGATGTTTCTGTCTCCAAGCACCATGCTTGTCTTTTTATCATTCACGTTGAGCACCACTGTCGTGATATTGGGATGCTTTTTCCTGAGTGCTTTTACGAAATTGTTCTTCGATGGAAGTATCGGCGATGCCAGTACAAGAACTACCATTATCTGCCCTGTTGCATAGCCCTTTCTCACAAGCACATGTCTGAGAAGCCCATATCCGGTATCCTCATCATAGGTCTTTATCCTGAATGAGCGGAGCATATCCTTTATGTCCCTTATTATCTCATCTGACTCCTGCTCCTCTATCATACAGCTTTCGATATCCACCACATCATGTGTGTTTTTCCTGTAGACTCCCGCCACAATCTGACCGCGCCTTGTACAGTCAAACGCTGCATGAACCTTGTGACGATAATAGAGCGGATTTTTCATACCGACAATCGGCTCCACAAAGCAAAAAGGCTTTAGCAGCTTTTTCATGTATGCCTGCTTGGTTTTTAACTGTTCCTTATATTCTATGCCCTGATAGTCGCAGCCGCCACATTTCTTCGCATACGGACATACGTTATCGCTTTTTGCCCGGCTGCTTTTCTCCTTTAGTCTCGGCTGTCCGTTGGCTTTTTTGCAATTTTTCTCATTACGCGTGGTTTTTTCCCTGTAATTGCCTTGATTTCCCGCCATATCTGTGCTCCTTAAAATCAGCTATGCTGACTACTTTGTGTATGTATTATATAGATACACATGATTATCTATACAGTGCCATCCGCTTGAAGCGCCAGCTGTCACACATATATATGTCTTTCCGCTGGCTGCCTTCTCATAGCTGACCGCACAGTTGCCGGACTGATTTACAAAGCCCGTCTTTGCACCGATTACCTCGCCACTTGTCATCTTGTCCTCTATACGGCGCAGGAACAGATTCGATATGTTCAGATTCTCCGGATGCTGCGGTGTTGCAGCCGTGCTGTATGTATGATTTGAAAGTACTGTTTTACAAATGTCGTCCTGCATCGCTGCCTGCATGATGACCGCCATATCATAGGCTGTGCTGTAATTATTCTCATCATATATGCCGACAGGGTTTGCAAAATGTGTGGTCTGGCCTATACCAAGCTCTGCTGCCTTCTGGTTCATCATATCGACAAATGCCTCCATGGAGCCTGCTGTGTAAAGCGCAAGCTGGTATGCCGATTCTCCACCTGACGGCAGGATGGTACCGTTAAACACATCGCGAAGAGGCACCTGCTCACCGTCTAAAAAGCCTGTTGTGCTGCAATCATGCACATATGAATAATCTGTGGCTTCTCTTGTGATTGTCACAATCTCGTTGAGCTTGTTTTCTATCACAGCCTGCCTGTCTATTTCCGTATTCTCATTCTTTGCTGCATCTATCGCATTTTTCTCAGCCTGCTCTGCTGCTACAAGCACTGTCATAACCTTTGTCATGGAAGCCGGGTACATTTTCTCATGTGCATTCTTTCCAGCAACAACCGTGCCGTCCTGCTCATCAATCACTACGGCATAGGAGCTCTCCAGCTCATCTCCGATTGCTGCTGTAGCGTCAGACTCCTTTGGTACAAAGGGCTCCTTTGCTTCCTCCGTCTCACTCACCTGCTCTGTCACAGCGGTCACACTTTCTGTGACTGTCCCTGTGTCTTTTGCCTTATTACTATCTTTTTTTGCTTTATTAAAGCACGATATAACTATTACAATCGCTATAACGACTATCACAGCCACTATTCCTACAAGCTTAATCTGTGAAGCTCCTTTATTTCGTCTGCGGCGTCTGTAATTTTTTCTGCTATTATTTCTCATATCCAATCCCTGTCTCGTTGTAACTATTCATCCCACGTACATTCGCAAAACCACACTTGAATAATCACATTTCATTTTATACTGTAACCTATTTAGTATACTCCCTATCCGGAAGCTGTGCAATAATTATCGCAATAAACATGAGCACACATCCAAAAATTTCTCTGCCACCCAGCATCTGGCCAAGCAGAATCCAGCCTGCAATCACAGAAACCACCGACTCAAGGCTCATCGCCACCGATGCCACCGCCGGGTTTAAGCCCTTTTGTCCGACAATCTGCAGCGTATAGCCCACTCCGCTTGAGAAAATACCGGCATAGAGAATCGGAATCCATGCATCCCACGTGCAAAGCGACTGCGCCCACTGCGCTATACCGCCGGCAGATGGTCCCATATCAGTAAAAATCATCACTATACATGTGCCAAGCCCGGTGACAAAAAACTCAATGCATGAGAGCCTGACCGCATCTACCTGTGATACGAAATGGTCTATCACAAGTATCTGTATCGCAAAGCACAATGCCCCTGCCAGCAGAAGCAAATCCGAGCCGCTAAGTGAAAATGCCCCATTCATGCACAAAAAATACATGCCTATCAGTGCAATAAATACCCCTATCCATATTTTGGCTCCGCATCTTCTCTTGAGGAATATCCCAAGTATCGGCACCATAAGTATATATGTAGCTGTAAGAAACCCGGCCTTGCCGGATTCTGCTCCCATGCTGATTCCAAGCTGCTGCAGGTTGCTCGCAAAGAAAAGAGCTATTCCACAGCAGCTTCCGGCTATCCAAAGCTCTTTCTTTTGCTTTTTGCTTTCAGGTCTGTTTACCGTCAGCCCCTTCATATCCAGTATTTTTATGACCGGCAGAAGGCAGAGCGCACCAATAAGAAAGCGGATGCCGTTGAATGAAAAAGCTCCAACTGCGTCCCCTCCCTTTGACTGCGCTACAAAGGCGATTCCCCAGACTATATCTGCCAAAAACAAAATAAAGACATGTCTTGTCTTTGAGGCTGTATTCATTATAATAGTTCCTCCGTGTTATTAAATCTATTTAAGGTTACCGTTTGCCATTGTCTCCGGTAACCTTAGTAATCCGTCTTATTTGACAAAATCAGAGATATTATATCACCGTCTGCCTTGAATTGCATACTTAAATATGCTGTTACATTTCGTTTGTATATGAAATTATACAAAAAACAGGCAGCAAACACCCTCTTTGGGTATTCGCCGCCTGTCTTTATATCTTATTGCGTAACACTATTATTTACGCTATTCTGCCAGCTTAAAATGCTTTATCTCTCCGTTTCCTGCCACATAGAAATCATTATCCTTGTAAATGCCTCTGTAGCCTTCTGTATTTTTATAGGTCAGCGCCTGCTGCTCCAAAAGACTAAAGCCGTTTTCACTGTCATACGAAAACAGATAGTAGTCATTCGCAGTAAATCCTATCAGATTTTTCTCCGGGTCAGCAAGAATAGCCTTGTAGTTGTATACAAACTCATTACTCCAGCTCTCAGAACTGTCGATAAGCTTCTGGTTCACCTCAACCGGCTTTGTCGGATCACTCACATCAAACATAGTAAGCTTTATCTTACTCTGCTGCGAATCACCATAGCCTATTCCAAGTACGTGCGTATCATCCCACATATGCAGATACTCAGAGAAGCCACTCACTTCAAGCTCTCCCAAAAGCTTTGGTGCTGTCGGGTCGGATATATCTGCCACAAAAAGAGGATCTGTCTGCCTGTATGTGATGAAATATACATATTTTCCGACGAAACGGGCTGCATAGATGCTCTCCCCACGCGCAATCTCATTTATCACACCGACCTCCTTCATATCCTTATCCAGCACATGAAGCGAATTGACAGGCTGACTGCCTGTATTTGAGGTTGGAAGCACATACAGATACCCTCCCTGCTCATTTATCGCAAATTTATCGTTGAGATAACCATTCAATGAGGTTGTCTCCCCTGTCTCCATCACTCCGTCCTTAAACGAAATTTTGCTGATTCTGGTAAGCTCACGGCTTGCACTCCAATCGGAATGATACAGATACATGGCATTGCTTGAAACGTACACCTCGCCGCTATTATTCATAATGCATTTTGCATCTATCGTCTTATCAGGTTTATCCACATCAAAGCTCGAAATAACTGTGCCTGAGTATGTATCCTCTCCTATATAGAAGCAGTCATAGCTTATCACTTTGCCATTTACCTGTGGCACCCATTTCTCCAGATTATCCTCCTGCAGCGCCACATTTTTATTCATATCGGAGGTCTTTATATATGTGTCTGAAAAAACATATACCGTATTGCCAATTTTGCGCGATGTATTGTAAAATCCATCCTGACGCGCTTTACCTATAAGCACCGGTTTTGTCGGATCAGCTATATCATAGCTATAGCATATAGTCTCAGCCTTATCGCCCTCATGGTTTGATATGATAAGCATTTTTCCGTCACTGATATAAAGCTCCTCTACAGTATCTGACGGTACCTCAAAATCAGGACGAAACAGCGTCTCTTCCCCCGGCTTTCCATTTGAAATATCCGTGATGGATATCTGACCATCCTCGACCATGTAAATGTATTTTCCGTCCGTCTTTACCACATCACTCTCATCAACGCCCTCTGTCATCACGTTGGTGGTTGAATACTCTGTATTGGCTGCCGACTCCTGCTTATTTGCAGACGATGCATCAGACGTAATTCCTGTTGCATCCGCACTCTCCAGCAAGTCTCCAGATGCAGTATTCCTTATGGAAGCCTCAGCTTTTTTTGCCGCATCATACAATTTCCCGTAATCAGAGGCCGCTTCATAATCCCCAAGCTTTGCACTGCTCTTTATCCCTGCATAGACATTATTCTGCGCATTATTCTGTGAAATCACATTTGCAGTTTTTGTCTCCAGCTCATCTATACGGTTATTAAGCCGCACAACCTCCGTGCCTAAGACTGCAACAACAAGGACTGCCGCCACTGTGGCAAGCGCTTTTGCTGCCCGTGCAAATTTTTTGTGCTTTTTCCTGTTTTTGTCTTCTTTTCCGCCGTGATGGGTTTCATGATTTTTTACATAAATTTCATCACTGTACCCGGCCGATTCTCCGGTCGGCTGCGCTTCTTCAATTATTTGGTCATCGATGTAATTTAAACCATCAAATAAATCCTTTTTCGTCATAGATATACGCCCTCCTCATCCAGATATTTTTTAAGCTCTGCCCTTATCCTGAACAGTGTGGTCTTTACGCTGCTTTTGCTCTTGCCGCTCATATCTGCCAGCTCATCAATCGTCATGCCATACCAGTAGCGTCTCACGAAAAGCACTCTCTTTTCCGTCTCCAGTCCGTTCAGAAAATCCGATAAACACCTTCCAATGTCCGACAGCTCGCCCTCGTATTTTGCATTGCTGTCTGCAAGGCACTCCTCAAGCTCATCAAGCATACAGTTCATGTTGGAATTTCTCTTTGAAGCATTATTCCAGTCAATCCTGTCGCATACGATATTGCGGCATACCCTGTAAAGCCATGAAAGGAAACGCATAGGACGCTCCGGTGGTATCTTGTTCCATGCTGCTATGTATGTGTCATTTACGCATTCCAGCGCATCCTCATGTGCTATCATCGTGTCTGCAAACCGGGTAAGCTTCGCTCCGTACATCTGCGAGGTCGCACTGACAGCCTGCTGGTTGCGATTAAAATACATATCAAGTATCTGTTCCTGTGTGTACATTTTCCACAAACCTCCCTTCTATATATTATGTAGGATTTTGTTTGGTGGGGGTTACATTTCATCATTAATTCTTTAAAATTTCCCTTATGTAAACTTTAAGCCTAGCCTCTAGGAAATAAAGCTTATAGTGCTGAATAATTGAATTGTATCATATTTCGTCTTAGTTTAAATATCAAAAAAGGAAGATTCTACTTAGAATCTTCCTCATATGAATTCAAATAGTAATATTTAATTGTTCTTCTTTGCCGTAACAAGCGCAACTACCGCAAGAACTGCATTTATCAGGCACCAGCCTGCCCATATAGCAAGATCCGAAAAACTTCCATAACCCGCAAATCCGATAATTGCTGCCAATCCAAAGAGTACTATGAGTGCGATATTCCCACCCTTGCCTAACGATTTTCTCGTAGCGATTGAAACAATTCCACCTGCAAGCATAAGAATTGCCACAATTATTCCTGCACTTCCTGATGCCTCACCATTGGCCTCCAATGCATTAGATACTCCTGCAGCGCATGACTGAAATGATACAAAAACAAATAAAATTATTGATAAAATACCTGAAACTAATTTCCAAACCTTCATGATGAATTTCTCCTATCTATTTAAATATTGCGTAGCTCTACTGTTTAATAATCATACTTTCATATGATGTTTAAATTATTTACTGTGCCGTAAATGTTATCGCATCTGAATCCGCTATTGTATCGTAGCTATCAGCATTGTATATATGAAATTTGAGTTCCACCTGATCGACCGACGTGATTCCATTTGCCTCAAGATCACTTGACATAATGGTTATATCATCTATCGACTTCTTTCCGTCATAGACTGTGGTTGAAAACAGCGGTGTCATCATATATCCATTGATAGACATGTTGTCCACGTTTATTCCGACATTCTGACCTGAGGTGTTTTCGATGTAAAGTAAAATTGCTGTTCCCCAGAAGGAATTTTCATCAACTGTTTTTCCAACAATCCTTACACCATTTGCATTGTAAAGCTCCTGTCCCTCATCGTTTGGTGTCGTATCCATGTTTGCAAATTCAGATGTCTCAAGCTTTGAATATACATTCTTGAAAAGATTATCCCAGTTTGAATCGTATGCGTGGAAATACATCTCAATTTGTCCTACTGTATCTATTCCGGCAGCTTTGAGCTCTGTTGACGATAAATACATAACCTCATTCGACTTCTTTCCTGCCGCAACATCCGCGCTGAACAGATCTGTGATCATATAATCGTTCACGATAAGTGCATCACAGCCTATTGTATAGTCCTTGGCCGAATTATTTTCAACCAGAAGCTTAATTCCATCTCCCCATATGCTGTCCGTCACATATTCAGTCGCAGTTATTTTGATGCCATCCTGGTCTACAAGCACCTGCTCATTAATGCTCTCATCTGCTGATGCCTGATCTGCGCCGGCTCCATTAGTTCCGCTGCTCCCTGCGCCTCCACCGGTCTCTGTTGCGCTTCCCGGTACAGCTATACTCTTTTTTTGCCCTGTGTCCGAGCTGCATCCCAATAATGTAAAAGTGATTGCTGTGATACTCAGTACAAGAGCCAGTAAATTAGTTCTTTTTTTCATGGTTAAGTCCTCCTCTGTAAATTGTAGGACTATTATACCATCACAGTATGAATACCGTTCTCCCCGCAGCGGTGGTAAAATTATATTCTAAACCTACTCCTGCACACCACTTGTCCTGAGCATTTCCATGCCATTTTTGCTGAGTAATTCATTCACCTCTATGATTCCACCCGGACGGTCCTTAAAAATAAGCATAAGAAGAGCATCTCTCGGGATTTTTGCATAGAGCTGCGGCATCTCGTATTTTCTCAAGGCTCTCTGGGTCTGCTCTAATGTAAGCTCTGCAGCATAACATATCCTCAGGATAATATCCCTCTGCCTGGTATGTTTTTCGCCTGACAGAAGCTTGTAGCCGTATTTTTCCGGAATATCTGCCTTCAAAAACACCATCTGCTGTGTTATTTTCTTTTCCTTAAGCAAATCCTTTATGTACTCTGAAAACGCATTTTGCTCCGGATCCATGCTGCCTTTCTGCTCAACACAAAATTTATCAAAATCAGATATATGAGTTTTTCCAAGGATATCATCCAATTCTTTTGTATTTTTTTGCTTCATAAATTTCTCCTATCTGTTATACTTGTACTTGTAACTATTCCTACCTCATTAGCGATACCTGAAAGGATACATGCACCATGAGCGATTACAAAATAATCTCAGCCTTAAATGAAGAGCACAAGGTTTATCTGGTTCAATCTGCGCTTTCCGGCAATATTTATGTCCAGAAAATCCTTGATGTATACAATATCCGCGTGTACGAATACCTTTATCGCAATCCTGTGTCCGGTATCCCACGCATTATCAATTACTATGAAGATGGCAATCAGCTTGTCGTAATTGAAGAATATATAAGCGGAACCTCCCTGCAGGAAAAAATAGACAACTCTGACCTTAGTGTTTCCGATATCAGAAGCTACATGATTATGCTCTGCAATATACTTAATGCTCTGCACTCGATGACTCCGCCTATAATCCATCGCGATATAAAGCCCTCAAATATCATAATCACCAGTTATAACTATGCCATGCTTTTAGATTTCAATGCCGCAAAACAATTTTCCGGACAAAACGAGTCTGATACCGTGCTGATCGGCACTCCCGGATATGCAGCTCCCGAGCAGTATGGCTTTGGCTCTTCATCTCCAAAAACAGACATATATTCTCTCGGCATAGTACTGCGCGAAATGCTTGGCAGCATCACTCCCACTTCTGACATTGACCCAATTTTGCACCGGCTTAACCTGATTGCAGAAAGATGTACTCAGATGACACCAGCCGCAAGATACCAGTCTGTGGCAGAGTTAAAAAATGCCGTATCGCAGTCATATTATCCTGCGCAGCACAATACTTCTGCTGCCGGTAATTCAAGTCCATATGCACACCATAACCATGATAATGCAAACAATGCAGCCAATGCCGATACTGCTAAACGAGCTATCCACGACAGTGCTTCCCGTTTCTTCCCACCCGGATTTCGCACGAGAACTCCATGGAAAATGCTGCTATCCTCAGTCGCATATCTGTTCATAATATGGCTTTGCCTGACATTGGAAATAGAAAATACTTACGGAGCAAAGCTGTGGCTTGAAAGGATTTTTTGCCTTGGTATGTTCATATTTGCGATTTTCTGTGGCTTTAACTATCTCAATGTACAAAATATACTGCCACTTTGCAAGAGCAAAAACCGCTTCCTGCACTATGTCGGCATAATACTGCTTGATGTGGCAGTGATTTTTGCTCTATTCGTGATTATGTTCATTATAGAGTCTGTTGCATTTCCTATAAAATGATTTTGTATATCATAGCACATAAAAATAAGCCATGTTCTCACCGCTGTGGTGGTAACATGGCTTATTTATTTGCAGGAACGATTGATTAGAATGCCGCTCTGTAAATTTCCACAATATCGTCCTTGCTAAGCGGTACAAACGATCCCTTTGAACCCTCGCAGGCCTTCTTTGCCATCACCTCAAAGTTCCTGTCGTCTGTGATTCCTACTGCTCTTAGATTTGCAGGAATGCCCATTGTCTCAAAGAAGAATTTCTTCAGTGCATCAATGCCAGCGTGTGCAAGTGCATAGTCATCATCACCGGAAAGTCCCCAGACATTTTTTGCAAACTCCACAAACATCGGAAGTGTGTCGTCATTTAGTATGTGCTCCATCCACGCCGGTGTGAGTATTGCAAGACCCTCTCCGTGGGTAATATCATAAAAAGCACTCAGCTCATGCTCCATAGGATGTACGCACCATGCCGGTGAACAGCCATCTCCCACAACGCCGTTGATTGCATGTGTGCCTGCCCACATCAGGTTGGCTCTGGCATCATAGTTGTCAGGCTGTGCGAGGGCAACCGGTCCATTTTTAATCATTGTACGTAACAATCCCTCCGCCATAAATTTCTGGCAGTCAGCATTCTCCATAGAAAAATAATTCATACATATGACTACAATAAAGGAAATACATA
>ERZ791729.256-NODE-256-length-31557-cov-2.841978_pt1 | contig 31557 bp, 56 predicted proteins | sample MGYA00510043_ERZ791729 | MGnify/ENA primary metagenome ERZ791729 (study PRJEB30046, sample SAMN00715149) | human gut metagenome | study: EMG produced TPA metagenomics assembly of the A metagenome-wide association study of gut microbiota in type 2... | reverse complement strand
CAGTGTCTGCCGCATTTCACAAAGCAGGGTATGGAGATATATTCCCATTTGAGTTTAGTTGTGGCAAAATCATCGAACAAGCAATTCCAAAAGGCATTTGGGTAGAAAATGATGCTTTTGTACCACAGCCAGGCGACTGCATCTTGTATGACTGGTATGACAAAGGCATAGGCGATAATAGAGGTTGGCCAGACAATATTGGTGTTGTCGAAAAAGTAGAAGGCAATACTATTACAATTATCGAAGGTAATTATGATGATGCGGTAAAACGCCATAAGATTGCAGTCAACTCAAGATACATTAGAGGTTATGTTGTGCCTAAGTTCACTGCATACTCACAACCTGCTACACCTGTTACACAGACACCTGTAAAACCCAAAGAAGTGAAAGCATCTCATCTCAAAAAAGCATAAAATTATTATTTAATAGTATGCACTTGCTATATGCAGGTGCATATTTTTTTTATTGGTCAAAAAATATTTATAAAATAATACTTGACAAATGAATAAATATGTTATATAATGTTAATGTAATCAAAAAAGAAACGAGGTATAACAATGATAACAATAGATGTAAGACCATCTAAACAGTGCAATGGTAAATACTCAATGTTCGTTTCTTTCCCATATAATGATAAAATAGTTTCAGTAATAAGACAACAACCTACAAGATACTGGGATAAGAATAATAAAGAGTGGGAAGTACCGACAAAGAGATTGAAACCGTTACTAACAGAATTAGCAGATTTTGATTTTAATATATTAGGTGAAATCGACAAATTAGTTGAAGAAAAACCTGTATTACCTACAGACATTTCATTTAATTTCAAAACTAATCCTTTCGAGCATCAAATTGACGGTTTTAAGTTTGGATGCTCACACGACAGTTGGTTATTAGCAGATGAGCAAGGTCTTGGTAAGACAAAGCAAGTAATTGATATTGCGGTATCTAAAAAACTTAATAATGGTTTTAAGCACTGTTTGATTGTTTGTGGTGTTAATGGTTTGAAGTGGAACTGGCAGAATGAAATTCTCACACACTCAAACGAGACTGGTCATATTTTAGGTCAGCGTACAAAAAAGAATAAAACAGTTATTGGTTCAAACACTGATAAATTGAATGACCTTATAAATATCGATAAAATAAACTCATATTTCCTTATTACCAATGTAGAGAGTCTCCGTAATGAAGGCATCTGCACAAAACTCGCAGAATACTGTAAAAATGGTATAATCAATATGGTTGCTATCGATGAAATTCATAAATGTAAAAACCCAAGCAGTCAACAAGGAAAAGGTATTCTTAAACTCAAACCTGAATATAGAGTTGCTATGACTGGCACACCAATTATGAATAACCCGCTTGATTTGTATATTATTCTCAAGTGGTTAGGTTATGAAAAACACGCTTTCTACTCATTCAAAAATCATTATTGTATTATGGGTGGTTTCGGTGGATATGAAGTAATAGGGTACAGACATATGGATGAACTTGAAGAACAACTCCACGAATTTATGTTGCGTAGACTTAAGGCAGATGTTCTTGACTTGCCAGACAAATTGTATATAGATGAATTTGTAGATATGACACCTAAACAAGAACAAATCTACAAAGAAGTCTCCGCAGAAATTCAGGCGAACATTGATAAGATTGAAACATCAAATAATCCATTAGCAGAACTTATTAGAATGAGACAGGCAACAGGTTACACAGGAATACTCTCATCAACAGTAAAGGAGTCTGCAAAACTAGATAGACTTGAAGAACTTGTTGAGGAAACTATCGCAAACGCAAATAAATGCGTTATTTTCAGCAATTGGACACAGATTACACAAATTATATGCGAAAGATTAAAACGCAAATTTGAGTGCATTGTGATAACAGGAGAAGTAGGGGACAATGAGAGAAGTATTGCCGTAAATGAATTTCAAAATAATCCAAATGTAAAAGTTGCGATAGGAACTATAGGTGCAATGGGCACTGGTCTTACACTCACTGCCGCAAATACTGTTATTTTTGTAGATGAGCCTTGGACAATGGCAAATAAACAACAAGCAATAGACAGATGTCACAGAATTGGTACTACAAGTAATGTTACCATTTATACGCTTATGTGTAAGAATACCATTGACGAGAGAATACACGAAATTGTAGAAAAGAAAGGTGCAATTTCCGATGCTCTTGTTGACGGTAAGATTACAGGTAATAAAACAGAATTATTAAATTTCTTATTAAGTTGAGGTGCAATTATGGTAAAACATTGTGAAAGAATATTAAACCAAATATTTACTGCTATTGCAGAAATTTGGGCACAGACGGGACAAGAGCCAAATAAAATAATATTAGGTATTGATGTATATAACGCACTATACGAGTATTTTGCCTTTAATATAGGTGAAACAGAAAAACCTAAACATTTACACACAGTTGCTAATATTCCAATTACAGTTGATACTGTAAATGTTAACCGTATAAGCGTTTGTATAGAACACAATATTAAAATTGGAGAGGAGGACAACGAATGGCTGAAAAACTTTTAAGGATTGAAGAGGTAGCACTTCTTGTGAATACCTCAACACAGACAATCAATAACTGGTACAGATGGAAGAAACTTCATCCAGAGCATAGTCTTGCAAAACTTTTACCAGACTATATTCAAAGTGGACCTCGTCAAACCCGTTATTGGAAACGCACAGATGTGTGGTCTATTGCAGAATTTAAGAATAATATTCCACACGGAAGAAACGGCATTCTTGGAGAAATTACCCAGAAATCTTCAAGAGTAAATAAACAAATGGAGGAATAATATTATGGGAAGACTGAACATTAAGACTGCAATTCCGTCACTTGACGAGTTAATTCCGCAGTACGCTATTGACAAATCACAACTTGACACACTTAAAAAAGTATGTGATTCGGAGAACGCTATCATCAAAGAACAGATGTATAATTCAGGAGTTGACACACATACAGCAGGAGGGTTTGTTGCTAAAAGAACGGTGTCTGTTAGGGAAACATTAAATGAGGAAAAACTCATTGATGTACTACGCAAACACAACATTGATGGCGTAATTAAAACTCGTGAATATGTAGATATGGATGCACTTGAATCATATCTCTATAATCACGAACAAACTAATGAATTTGCTAGTGATTTGGCAAGTTGTAAGACAACGACAGAAGTTGTACAACTCCGAATTACAAAAGCAAAGAAACAGAAAGAGGAGTAAACAGTATGAACTTTTTATGGTTTTTATGTGGCAATATATCAGGTGCAATTATTATGACTGCAATTTGGGCAATCATTGGCACATACTCAAATAATAAAAAATAATACAGGCAATAAAGGAGAATAATTATGGCAAACTATGAAAGCAAAGCAATAGTAACCAAAATCAATGCTACAAGCAGAATTGCTATTAAGATAAGAGATAACTTCTACACAGTAGAGTACTCCGAAGAACGCAGTATTCCTGATGTTGAAGGCATAGATGTTGAACAGGAAAGAATACTCTTATTCGATGCAGTAAACGGTGTAGTTGATGCACAGACAGAAGATATTATTAGAACATTTCAAAAATAATATTTAGTTAGCCAGTTGTAGTGTAATTACTAATATGCTATAATATATCTGTAAGATAAGAAGATTACTGACAACATCTCGAAATCTTATGTTGGTTGATATTGTCGGATATCAATCAATGATAACTTAATATCAACCAACGAAGAACTCTCTATCTACGGTAGCCGACACTGCCAAGATATAGAGTTCTTTTTATTAGTAATCAATTAGGGGTGACAACAATATGAATAAAAATTCATATATAACTATACAGTCTTGGATGAGAACTGAATTAGGTTTGTCTGGAAATGAACTTATGGCATACGCAGTTGTATATGGGTTCTCACAAGACGGTGAGTCAAGATTTACAGGCAGTAGACAATACATTGCAGATTGGTGTGGTTGTACCACAAGAAGTGTACAAACCATACTTAATAATCTTACTGAAAAAGGATTTATTACAAAGTACGAATATACTGCCAATAATATTAAACATTGTGAATATGTCGCAAACTTCACTGGTAGTGAAAAAATTTCACCACCCAGTGAAAAAATTTCACTTAATAATATAGATAATAATATAACTGATAATAAAGATATTGGTATTATCTACGATAATACGAGCAACCATCAAACGGATTTTGAGTCTCATTCATATAGTGATGAAGAATTGCGTAACGATTTTTTAGGAAGTGTTAAAAAGAAAAAACGACCAAAGAGAAAATCTTTATATGAGAAATGTATGGATGAGATACAGTGCTATACAAAAAATATTGCATTGCAGTCTGCCTTAACACAATATTTGTCAGTTAGATTAGCAATGACAGATAAACCTATTTATGGGGTAAATCAGTGGATAGGGTTATTAAATAAATTGAGTGAAGTTTCCAACGAGTCTGTTTTAAGTGAGTCGGTAGAAAAGAGACTTGAACTTGTAAAGCAGAGTACTGAAAGAGGTTGGGCATCATTCTTTCCACTTAATTCAAATAGCAAAGATGTATTCTCCGAGTGTAATGAGGTAAGATGTGAGTCTGCCACAGATACCGAAGAAGAAAGAATTGAAAAATTAAATAAGAGTGGTAGGAGGGCAAGATTTTAATGTCAATAACACCTGATAATTGTTGGTATAAATCTGTGTGTAGCAACGACTGTTCCGATAACTGCATACGATTTATAGAGATGCGACATCTTATGGAAACTAGTAATATTCCAGAGAATAGATGGTTTTCTGACACACTTATACCAGATGATTGCGACTATGATGCCTTTTGTGAACTTGCACATATTAAGTCCGATATTGTAAACTTTGTAAACAGTGGTGAGAACTTGTATTTGTTCAGTGACACGACAGGTAATGGTAAAACATCTTGGTCAATCAAATTGATGCTCAAATATTTTGATAGTGTGTGGGCAGGTAATGGATTTAAGTGTAGAGGTGTATTTGTACACACACCTACACTATTAACCAAATTAAAAGATTTCAATAATAAGGATTCAACTTTTGAGCATTTGAAGAACATAATTCCAGAAGTTGACATTGTTGTATGGGATGACATCGCAAGTACAAACCTTAGTAACTATGATTATAGTCAGTTAATTACCCTAATAGACCAGCGTGTATTAAATCGCAAGAGTAATATATACACTGGCAACTTGAAAAAAGCTGGTATTGAAAAATCGTTAGGTGCGAGATTGGCCAGTAGAGTTTGGAATGCATCTACACGAATAGAACTGAAAGGAAGTGATAAGAGATGAAATACAGCCTTGAAGATTTAATAAAACAAGACAGTGAACGAGAGTTAGAAGCCCTTTATTGGGAGGCAGTTTTCAACAGTAGATTTGATATGGATTCGGCAGGTGACAGAGACTAATGGTAGCATTACAAATAATTTCAAAGATTTTGGAAACAAACGATAATTCCATAATTGAAGATAACTTACTATCCGAAGAATATTTTGTCGGATATGAGACAGAGTATAACTTCATACAAGGACATATAAAGCAATATGGAAATGTTCCAGATAAAGCAACTTTTATCGCACAGTTTCCACAGATTGAACTCGTAGAAGTAACAGAGTCCGACAGATATTTAGTAGATACAATCCGAGAGGAATACTTGTACTATAAGTCTGTGCCTGTAATACAAAAAGCAGCCGAATTATTAAAGACTGATAGTAACGCCGCGTCCGAGTACTTGATAAATGCAATGAAAGAATTGTCACCTAATTATTCTTTAGGTGGTATTGATATTGCAACAGACGCCGAAGTTCGTTTTGAAGAATTTGTTGAGCGTAAGGAACATCAACGAGATTGGTTTTTCACTTGTGGATTTCCAGAACTCGATGACTTGATACACGGTATTCAGCGTAAAGAGGAATTGTTCGTAATCTTTGCAAGAACAAACCAAGGTAAATCTTGGGTACTTGAAAAGATATGTACTCATATTTGGCAGACAGGATATAATGTTGGATATATATCGCCTGAAATGAGTGCAAGTAGCATAGGTTATAGATTTGATACTTTACATAGTCATTATTCAAACAGTGGACTTATGTGGGGTAAAGATGATGTTGATGAGGCAGAATACGAGTCATATATCAAAAATCTTGCAATGGCAGAAAACAAGTTTATTGTATCAACACCTTTGGATTTCGATAAGAAGATAACAGTAACGAAACTAAAGAATTGGATAAAGCAGTATAAATTAGATGTTATTGCAATTGATGGCATAACATATATGTCCGATGAACGCTTTAAGCGTGGCGATAACAAAACAACTTCACTTACAAATATTAGTGAAGATTTAATGGGATTGTCTATGGAATTAGGCGTACCTGTATTAGTCGTAGTACAAGCAAATCGTGGTGGTGTAGTAGAAAAGGGTGCAAGTGATACACCGGAACTTGAGAGTATTAGAGATAGTGACGGTATTGCACATAACGCCAGCAAGATTTTATCTATTCATCAAAAAGAACACGGCACACTCGTTATGACAGTTAAGAAACAAAGAATGGGTGCAGTCGGTGGTTCACTTACATATCATTGGGACATCAACACAGGTAATTTTCAGTTTATTCCAAACTATGATGATGCAGAGTCAAAAGAGGTGACAGATAGAAAAGTAACAGAAGTTAGGAAAAAATTCAACGATTCAACAGATGTATTTTAAGGAGGAAATAATATGTCAAAACAGTTTTACGATTATCTTATAGTTGGAGCAGGCTTATATGGCTCTGTAATGGCTCACGAACTGCATAAAGCAGGTAAGTCTGTGCTTGTCGTAGAGCAAAGAAACCATATTGGTGGAAATTGCTACACAGAAAAAGTAGGTGAAATCACTACACATAAGTATGGTGCTCACATATTCCACACAGATAATGAAGAAGTGTGGAACTACATAAATCAGTTCGCAACATTTAACTCATTTATCAATACGCCTAAAGCATCGTATAAAGGTAATCTGTACTCTTTACCTTTTAATATGTACACTTTTCGTGAAGTGTGGGGTGTAACAACTCCAGAAGAGGCGAGAGAAAAGATTAAATCACAGATTGTGCCTTGTGATAATCCAAGTAATGTAGAAGAACAAGCACTTGCAACTGTAGGTAAAGATATTTATGAGATGTTTATAAAAGATTATACAGAGAAACAGTGGGGTACATCTTGTACATCTGTACCTGCAGAAACATTAAAGAGAATACCTGTTAGATACCAATACAGCAATAATTACTTCAACTCAAAGTATCAAGGTATTCCAATAGGCGGTTATACTCAAATTATTGAGAAATTGTTAGACGGAATTGATGTGTACACAAACTGTAATTTCTTAAATCCTATATTTAGACCATATCTTGAAAGTCTTGCAGAGACAATTATATTCACAGGTACAATTGATGCTTACTATGATTATTTCTTTGGAAAATTAGGCTATCGTTCTATTAGTAGTGAGACAGAAATACTTCCAGTAGAGTCCTTCCAAGACAACGCAGTGGTTAACTACACATCAAAAGATGTTCCTTATACAAGAGTAATCGAGCATAAATTCTTTGAAGGTACAAAATGTCCTTACACAGTAATTAGTAAAGAGTATTCAAACTCTAATGGTTATCCTTGTTACCCAATAAAAAACGAGGCAAATATCGAAAGATATAAAAGATATAAAGAATTGTCCCAAGGTAGCAATGTTATCTTTGGTGGCAGACTTGGTGAATATATGTATTACGATATGGACCAAACAATATACGCCGCATTAAAGAAAAGTGGTGAACTTCTTGGTAATAAATAATATTCCATTTACAGTAGACCTCAATGAGATATTAGTTGAGTTGAGGTCTCAACTTCATATACAAGGTATAGATTTGCTCAAAGACATCAAAGAAACACCTGATAATCTTATGGTAACTTGTCCTTATCACAAGGGTGGTAAAGAGAGAAAACCATCTGCTGGTATAAAGAAAACTGATGGTATATTTCATTGTTTTACTTGTGGTGAAACACATAGTCTGCAAGAAGTAATATCTCACTGCTTTGGTCGTACTGATGATATTGTAGGAACTTTTGGGTGGAATTGGTTATTAAAAAATTTTTTAACAGTAAGTTTTGAGGAGAGAAAAGATGTTGAAATTGATTTTACTCGTGCTGGCAATAGTGTTCGTAGTGTGGATTGTGATGACTATGTAAGTGAAGAAGAATTAAGTGGTTACCGATATTATCATAACTATATGTGGCAAAGAAAAATGACACCTGAAGTAGTTGACATATTTGATATTGGATATGACTCTAAAACAAATTGCATAACATTTCCTGTTAGAGATATTAAAGGTAACTGCTTATTCGTAGCACGGCGTAGTGTTGCTACAAAGTTTTTCAATTATCCTGCAGGTGCAGAAAAACCTGTGTATGGATTATATGAATTACATAGATTACCAGAGTTTCCTAAAGAAGTTATAATATGTGAGTCTATGATAGATGCCATAACTTGTTGGGTGTATGGAAAATATGCAGTAGCACTCAATGGACTAGGCAATGAATTACAGTTCAAACAATTAAATGAAATGCCTTGTAGAAAGTTTATACTTGCAACAGACAATGACGATGCAGGCCAAGCCGCTCGTATTAGATTGCGTAAGAATATACGCAGACAACTAATTACGGAATATGTATTCCCTAAAGATAAAAAAGATATAAACGACCTTACTTTAGAAGAATTTAATAATCTTAAAGAAATATTTTAACACCTGTTGATATATAGCACTAAATGTGTTATTATATATTTGTACTCGATAAGAGTACAGTCACTCACGACTAACCAACAAAAAACTTAAATCAAAGGAGGAAACAACAATGGGTAGATTCGGAGTAAATGATGCAGAAAATTATGGTGGAAGTGGTGGTAGTTCATTCTTTGCATTGAAGAATGATGGTGACACCGCAAGAGTTCGTTTTATGTACAACGGTATGGAAGATGTTGTCGGCTATGCAGTTCACGAAGTTGAAGTAGACGGTAAGCGTAAATATGTAAACTGTCTCCGTGAATACAATGAGTCGAAGAGTAATTGTCCATTCTGTAACTCAAACAACTTCCAGAAAGCAAAGTTATACATTCCTGTGTATGACATTGACGAAGAAGAAGTTAAGATTTGGGAAAGAGGTAAGAACTTCTTCCAGAAAATGTCTGCAATTTGTGCCAGATACACAAACAGTAACACACCTCTCGTAGCACACACATTCGACATTGAGAGACACGGCAAAAAAGGCGATACAAGCACAACTTATGAAATCTACGAAACAGGTGTAGACGATACTCGTTTGGAAGACTTGCCGGAAGTACCTGAAGTATTAGGTAGCATCATTCTTGACAAGACTTTCGATGAGGCAGAGTTCTATGTAGAGAATAAATACTTCCCTAACAATGATGGTGCACCTTCAAGAGCAAAAGACTCAAACGACCGCGGTACAGATAGACCTACAGGTCGTAGAACACCTGCTACTCGTAGAGGAGATGCGTTCTAATGGCTCTTTTCAGTATACCTGAAAGAGCAGGTAGAAATAGCGATATTGCTATCGCAAAAAAGGCAAATTCTAAATCTGCAAAATCGCCTGTAACTGTAAAAGGCGCAGGCGGTGGTATCATCGAAAAGATAAATACTGCAAGGGCATTAGTTGAAAAATCACTCGGACAGTATGCAGATTTGTTTGTCATAATTCAAGATGAGGAACATCTTGAAAACTACATTACGGCTGCTATTAAAAACGGTGTGATTTCTATTGATACTGAAACAACTGGGTTAGACCCGTTAAGTGATGAACTTGTTGGTATATGTATTTACACACCAGGATTTCAGGCTGCATACATTCCTGTAAATCATATTTCATACATTACTGGCGAGAGAGTAGATAACCAGTTATCAGTAGAGTTCCTTCACAAACAGTTTAACAGAATTGCCGAAAGTAAAATTGATGTAATTATGTTCAACGCATCATTTGATATTAGGTTCTTACGAAGTGGTATCAATGTGTACTTAACTTGTACTTGGGACTGTTATCTTGCGGCACGATTACTCAACGAAAACGAAGGCTCAGGTAATAATAACTTAAAGGCATTACACTCAAAGTATTGCACTGACGGTACAGGCTCATCAATGAGATTTGCAGATTATTTCGAAGGAATTCCATTTAATTTAGTTCCTATTAAATTAGGATATCTGTATGCGGCCAGAGATGCGTTAATCACTTATGAATTATATCAATTCCAAAAACCGTTCTTAACTCCTGAACACGAAGATTGTATAGATAGAGGTCTCCAAGATGTTGCTTGGGTATTTCATAATATCGAGATGCCTTGTGTGCAAGTTATTGCGGATATGGAAGATATTGGCGTTGACTTTGATATGCCGTATGCAAACTTATTGTATGAGAAATATCATAATGAATTGGCAGAGAAAACAAAAAAGGTGTACGATGTTCTCAATATGTACTCCGCAGAAATCTCTGCCTACAGAGCAAAATTCCCGTCAAACAAATTGTCTGACCCTATAAATCTTGATTCACCTACACAGATTGCAATAATCTTGTATGATATTATGGGAGTAAAGCCAGTAGATAAAGACTCACCAAGAGGTACAGGTGTAGACATATTAACCAAGATTAACAATGCTTTTACACAAGCATTAGTTGATTATAGAGGAGTAGGAAAACTCATCAATACTTATATAGACAAGTTGCCTAATTGTGTTAATAAGAAGGACGGTCGTATTCACTGCAAGTTTAATCAGTACGGTGCTGACACAGGCAGAATGAGTAGTAGTGACCCTAACTTACAGAATATTCCATCACACAATAAGGACATTCGTAAGATGTTCAAAGCAACTGACGGTTATGTGTTAATGAGTTCCGACTTCTCACAACAGGAACCAAAGTGTCTTGCTGCCCTTTGTAGAAAACAGGGTGACCCACAGATGTACAACACATTTATGGAGGGGAAAGACTTATACAGTGAAATCGCAAGTAAGGCATTTAATAAACCTTACGAAGAATGTAAAGAGTTTAGACCTGATGGCACTACAAACAAAGAAGGCAAAGAACGAAGAACTCAAGCAAAGAGCATATTGTTAGGTGTTCTTTACGGTAGAGGCACAGAAAGTATCGCAGAGCAGTTAGGTATAACTACAAAAGAGGCACAAAGCATCAAAGACTCTGTGTTTAGAGGATTCCCTGCTATTAAGAAGTTTGAAGAAGATTCCATACAGATGTCAAAAGATGTAGGATTTGTAACTACAGTTTGTGGTCGTAAGCGTAGGCTTCCGTCTATGATGTTGCCAGACTACGAAGTAGTATGGAAAGATGGTGTAGCACCAGATGATGACCCACTATCATTTGATGTAGATGTTGACACATCGAGAGAAGTACCAGAGAAGTTGCAGAAAAAGTGGTTAGCAAAAGTACGGAATGCAAACTTCTATAATCGTAGAAAAGTTTTTGAGGCAGCAAACGAAGAAGGTTTATGGATTATAGACCACACAAAGGACAAAGACACCACTAAAGTAGTTAATGCTCGTATTCAAGGTTCTGCGGCAGACTTAACAAAGTTGGCAATGATTGAATTGCATCGCAATGAACGATTAAAAGAGTTAGGATTTAGAATGTTAATTCCTGTACACGATGAGATTATCGCAGAGTGTCCAGAAGAAAACATTAAAGAATGTTCCGAACTTCTTGCATCTACAATGTCAAAGGCTGCCGAGCAGATACTTGAAATGCCAATTAAGTGCGATGTAGAAATCACAAAGCAGTGGTATGGGGAGAGTGTAGAATATGAGAAGTGATTTTGCTATATTTATTCCTACTCATAAAAGACCTGATACACAGTACACACTTGACTTGTTAAGAAACTGTGGATATACTGGTGAAATATTTTTAGTCGTTGATGATTTAGACCCTACTGTTAATGAGTATAAATCAAAATACGGTGATAAAGTATTGATATTCAATAAACTTGAATATGTGAATAAAACAGACACAGGTATGAGTGTACCACAAATAAACTTTGCAGTGTTTGCCAGAAATGCCATAGAAGATTTTGCTGTAACTCTCGGATATAAGTTTTTTGCAGTGTTCGATGACGATATGGTGAAATTTAGATACAGGTATGACGATAATGGTGTATTTCGTTCTACTAAAATTACTATAAATATGGACAAAATAATTGATACTTATGTAAGTTTCATTGATGAATCAAATATAAGTTGTGTATCGTTTGGGTCTCTTAATAATTATATGCGAGGAGTTGATTCCTTGTATATAGAAACTTCCAGATTACGCTTATGTTGTGCAATTTTCTTTAGAAACACCAACTTCAAAGTTGATTGGAAGTTGAATATGTGCGAGGATAGAATAACATCATTGTACTATGGACAACTCGGACAAGTGTGGTTACAACTACTTCAAGTTCAGTTAGACACAATGCCTATTGGTGGAGAGTTTATAGGCGGAAATACTGATGTGTACAAATCTTTGGATAAATTTCATCAAGTGTTTTTTCCATTGTTCTGCCAAGCAGTCAATACTGCTCGATGTACAAAGGCAAATGGGCTACAGTTATGCACCAAGAATATGTATGTCCAAAGATTATTAGTGGAGGATACAAGAAATGAGTTTATTTGATGTTGAAAAGAAAACCGCTATGGGGGATGATACAAAATACTCCAGAGCAATTAAAGTACCTCAATATGTGCCAAGCAAAGAGTGTCCTAATATAGACAGTCTTGTGAATATTGATAAGTACGGTAAACTTATAGCAAATATAAATAAGTCAAATGTTTCGGAAGAAGAAAAAAGATTTTTGAAGTTTGCCGCAAGCAGACACATAGTATTCAAATATGGTTTAATTGCTGATTACTATGCACACGCAACACCAGAGATGCAAGATTTGATGGAGCAGTCTGCTCTTGTTATCTTGGACATCGATGATGCGATTGCTAATGGTTATGTAAAACTTTCCGCAAAGATGCAACAACTTGTTGATGAAGAAAAGGAAAGGGCAAAATCTAATGTATAAGTTTGCACCTATCATACTTTGTCACGGTAGACCAGACAATACTCCTACTTACAAAACTTTGAGAAACTACGGATATACAGGCCCAATTCATATAATTTGCGATGATGAGGACAGTACTGTAGACCGATATAGAGAATTGTATGGCAATGAGTTTGTACATATATTCTCTAAATCCGAAACATTAAAGACAATGGACCCAATGGACAATACAGGCGATATGCGTTGTGCAGTTTATGCCCGTAATGCTTGTTTTGATGTTGCAGAAAAGTTAGGTCTTGATTACTTCTGCGAGTTGGATGATGACTATGTTACATTACCGTATCGTTGGGAAGAGAATGGTAAAATGTACAGAAGTAAATCTGCCAATCTCGATAAAGTGTTTGAGGCATACATTGAGTTTATGGAAACAAATGAAAACCTTTATTCAGTTGCGTTTGCTCAACCCGGTGATTTTATAGGTGGAGTAAGTAGTCAACTACATAAGAAAAGGTATCGTAGAAAGACTATGAACTCTTGGATATGTAAGACATCAAGAAGATTTACCTTTAATGGTACAATGAATGACGATGTTAATACATATATGTTAGAAGGCTCAAGGGGTAAAATCTTCTTAACTTTTGATTTTATAATGATTGACCAACCGGAGACACAGCAAGTTAAGGGTGGTATGACAGATATGTACTTAGGCAATGGTACATATATGAAATCATTTTATACTGTACTATGTTGTCCGTCATTCTGTAGTGTAACAATTATGGGTGATAGACATTATAGAATACATCACGGCATAGAATGGGAAAACGCAGTACCAAAAATTATAAGCAGTGATTTTAAGAAATAAAAAGGAGAAAACTTTATGAAACTCATTCTTAACACAAGTCTTTTACAGACAATGGTAGCAAAATCAATGAAAGGTGCATCTTGCAATAAGATGATACCTATTACAGGTCTTATGGCAATTCAACTTAAAGACCACAAACTTACACTTATCACAACCGATGCTACAAACTATTTGTACATCACGGAAGATAAAGTAGACGGGGAAGATTTCTATGTAGTTGTACAGGCAGATATGTTCTCTAAACTCGTTTCAAAACTTACCTGTGAAAATGTCACTCTTGTTGTAGCAGACAACACACTTAATATTAAAGGTAATGGTAACTATAAGATTGAACTTCCACTCAACGAAGAAGGCGAACTTATTAAATACCCAGACCCATTAAGCAGAGATACTTCCCTTGAAGATGCTGGTGAGATTAACCTTTCAACTGTTAGACTTGTGCTTAACACTTCTAAGGCTGCACTTGCAACATCTCTTGAGGTTCCTTGCTACACAGGATACTATGCTGGCGATAAGATTGTATCAACAGATACATACAAAATCTGTGGCATCGATATTCAGTTGTTCGATGTACCTGCTCTTATTAGTGCAGAAACTATGGACTTACTCGATGTGTTCGTAGACGAGAAAATTCAGGTATTAAGAGCAAACAACACAATTGCATTTGTTACTCCTTCAAGTACAGTCTATGGTAAACTTATGGACAACATCGAAGATTACCAGATTGATGCAATCAGTGGATTGCTTGACCAGGAATTTGATAGTTTCTGTAAAATCTCAAAAGCGGAATTGTTAAGACTCCTTGACAGATTGTCATTGTTCGTAAGTCCTTATGATAAGAATGGTATCTACTTAACATTCACACAGAATGGATTACAGATTGAGTCAAAGCAGGCGAACAGTAGTGAAGTGATTGGCTATGTTGAAAGTTCAAACTTCAAACCATTCACTTGTTGCATCGACATCGAAATGTTACATTCTCAGGTAAAAGCAAATACAAGTGATAGTATTGAAATTCACTATGGTGAAGAAAATGCTATTAAACTTGCAGAAGGTAATACAACACAGATTATCGCACTCCTCGATGATGACCGTATTCAGTAAATAATATTTGGGCAGATTACACAATCTGCCCATTTTATTTTTTGACATATACTCCTGTTGCTATTCAGTTAATTGTGTAGTATAATGTTAATGTAGTTCAAACTACTGACTAAAACAACATACGAAAGAAGGAACAAAATTATGGAAAACAGAAAACATTACACTTGGAACGAGGCAATAGAACTTATGCGTAAGTTCAACGAAGAAAATGGTTATACAACTAAAGGTAACAAAGAGCATATGTATATGGTAGTAGTTATTACCGAGAGTTCTTTTGATAAACCTTATACATTAACTGAAAGAAGTTATGTATTCTCAAATGATAATAAGGCATTCTTTCCTAATATGTATGGCAATTCAATCTTCGCCGACTGTTTGGATGAAAGAGATTTAGGTGTAAGACTCGATTTGTATATACCAAAAGAATGGAAAGTCGAATACTGTTACATTGTGGAGGATTAAATGGCAAGAAATAGTTTGAAATCTGTATGCAGATTGATAGATGTGGCTAATACACAGTTGCCAGTAGAGCAATCATTTTTAGCCGACTTGAAAAGAAGTATTGAACTTGTAAGTGAAAAGGAAGTGCGAAAGCCTTCCCAAACATACAAGCCAAGTTCTATGAATTGTATTCGTAATATGTATTATCAAAGAATTGGTGCAGATGGTGACCCGTATAGAGCAAGTTATTGTTCTGTAGGTATCTGTAACTCAGGTTCCGATATTCATATAAGAATACAGACTGCTGTGGAAAATATGAAAGAATGCGGCATCGATTGTGAGTACATCGATGTTGCGGAGTATGTAAAGAGCAGAAACCTTGATTATTTAGAGATTGTATCTAAACACGGTATGGAAACAAAATTATTCCATAAAGACTTACATATGAGTTTTCTCTGTGACGGCATCATTAGATACAAGGGACAGTATTATATACTTGAAATAAAGACAGAGACCAGTTTCAAATGGAATAATCGTACAAGTGTTGACCCTAGTCACTATAGACAAGGCACAGCTTATTCAGTAGCATTTGGTTTACCTAAAGTTATCTTTGTATATGTTAATAGGGATATGCTCGATATGAAGTCATTTATGTTTATTCCTACTAATGAAATGAAAGAAGACCTTGTTGGTACAATTGAAGATTGTGAAGGATATGTACAGAGACTTGTATGTCCTCCAAAGCCTGATGATGTGAGTAAGAAAACTTGTGAATATTGTGGCTACAAGACTAGATGTAGAAAGGACGGTTAAGTATGGACAATCGTGAAATCACCTTTAAGTGTTGTATATGTGGAAAACAGAGCGTAGGATATGGTAATAATCCGTGGCCAGTTAGTGATAACAATGAAGATAGATGTTGTGATTTTTGCAATATCACAAAAGTAATACCCGCAAGATTAAAAGAATTAAAAGAAAGGTTAGGAGAATAATTTATGGCAAGTGTTAGCAGATGCGATTCTTGTGGTGCTATTGTTAACCACGAAGAATGTACAGTTATTAAAATGTATGAAGAAACTACTTCAGGAACAACCCGCAAATTAAAACATCAAGTTGAAGTTTGCTCAACTTGTGCCAATAAGATTTTGGAGATGTGTGGAAATGTCGAAAGTGAATAGAGGTAAACAGTTCGAGGAACAAGTGAGAACCGCATTAGAAAATGTGCCAGACACATCAGTTGACAGACTTATAGACCCGCAGAATGGATTTGCTGGTGTTCGTAATATCTGCGACTTTATTGCATACCATTACCCACATCAATTCTATTTAGAGTGCAAAAGTTGTTATGGCAATACTTTGAGTATTCATACTAATAATCCAAAGAACAAATATGGTGCTATCACCAATAATCAGTGGGAAGGATTATTAGAGAAGTCAAAGACTAAAGGCGTAATTGCAGGATATGTTATATGGTTTATAGACCACGACATTACTGTATTCTTATCTGCCAAATATCTTGAGTTTATACGAAACGAAGGCAAAAAGAGTGTAAACATAAAAGACATTGACGATAGTTGGTACATAGTACCAGGCAATAAAAAGAGAGTACTCTTTAATTATGATTTTAGCAAGTTGCTAGGAGGATGTTTATGAATTGTCCTTGTAAAGAGTGTATTGCACCTAAAAGACACTTTAAATGCCATTCAACTTGTAAAGAGTATATTGAGTGGTGCGAACTTAAAGATAAGGCCAGAGAGCGTAAAGATAAGTTAGTAGCCGAAGAAAATTTTTATAGGGCTGTACATCACAGAAAATACGCAAAAAAGTAAAGGAGACAATACTATGAGCCAGTTATATTTTGAAGATATGGATTTTAGCAAAGTTAGTGAAGTCCAAGAAAAAGTAGAGAGTCATTCGAAGGCTATTATGAATATTGTAGACTCAATCATAAAACCTTACAGTGAGTCTCTTGATAAATATGTGGAATTTATAAGAGACTGCCTCAAAGATGGCGAGACTCCCCCTACAAATGATGAGTTGGATGATTTCTGTATGAACCTTTCAACACTAATTTATTTTGCAGGTGGTATGTGTGAACAGTTGGGCATTAAAGATGATATATCTAAGGCAGTGTACAAAGAGGTATATCATTCTGCAAGGGCTGTACAAGACACAGGCACAGTAGCAGATAAGGACTCACTTGCAGAATTGCAGTCACAACAAGAGCAGTTGACAAATATCTGTTACAATAGGGCATATAAGATTATGAAATCCAAAGTAGATAATGCCCAAGAATTATTAGGAAGTTGCAAGAAAGTTTTAAGTAGAAGGATGGCTGAACTTGAACTTACTCGCATACAGAGGTAATAATTATGAAAAAACATACATTATATATCGTTGTCAGTGTGCTTGTTTGTTCGTGTGTTGTAATTGCTAATGTTACGAATCAAAGAGTCAATATAAAACGCTTTTACGAGCAACAAGCAGTGATTACAGAGACAATGACAGAGCGTGAGACAGAGACAATGACAGTGAGTGAGACAGAGATTACAACAGAAACTACCACAGAAGAGCCTACAACAGAAGAAGAAACTGCTGTGCCAATTGATGAGACAGAGTTATATCTTATGGCTCACTTGATATATGCAGAGGCAGGTTCATCAATGTGCAGTGATGATATGCAGTTGTATGTAGGCAGTGTTGCACTTAATCGTGTGAATAGTCATTATTTTCCAGACACATTAAAAGAAGTAATTTATCAAAAAGGTCAATATGCTTGTACTTGGGATGGTAACTTCGAGAAAGAGCCGGATGCAAGAGCGTGGAGAAATGCAAGTATTGTATTAGTGAACGGTTCACTATTGCCTGATAATGTAGTGTATCAAGCAGATTTTAAGCAAGGCAGTGGTGTACATTGTCAAATAAGTGATATGTATTTTTGTTATTTATAGGAGTATTACAAATGATTAAAGATTCAGGAAATCGTAGAGAATTTGAAAGTGGTGCAGTTCGTGATATACAAGAAGGCAAAGGAAGAATGGATTTACTTCCTGCTTGTGCTATCATTAGACTTGCAAAGCATTTTGAAAACGGTGCGAAAAAGTATGAAGAAAGAAACTGGGAAAAAGGTATTCCTACACACAGTTTTATCGACTCTGCCATTAGACACTTGATGAAGTATCTTGACGGCGCAACTGACGAAGACCATTTATGTGCTGCCGCTTGGAACTGTATGTGTTGTATGTGGACAGAAGAAAAGAGACCAGATTTAATCGACATTCCATCAAGATTAAATCCAGTAGTAGATACATCAGGAAAGGAAGATACAAAATGATTGAACTTACAAAAACAGAAGTACTCGGTTGGGAACACGCAATTCGAGGAATGAGAAATCCTATGAACAGTTGGAATAAAACTGATAGTGATTGGTATTTCGTAGAAGACCAGAGCATTATCAATCCAAATGACGAGGTGAAGTTTATTCTTGGTTCAAACGATAAAGACCTTATGATTAGACTTCGCAACGCAGGGACAGACCACAGAAAGTTTATGCGTATGCTTACAGTATATGTTGACATCAATGCTCCGCTTTATTGGTGGAAAGAGTTTGACACATACAAAGTAGGTACTGTTGCCAACTCTTGTTCAACGATGCATAAAATCCACGCCAAAGAGTTTTCATTGAATGATTTTAGCCACGAGCATTTATTTGATGGTATTGAGAATGTTGAAGGTGTGAGTGATTTGGAATACTACGAAAATCCTACACTTGCTTTGGATTATATCGTGAAGGTTTTGAACTATTACCGTGACAGATTTATCGAAACAAACGATAAGAGATTTTGGTGGCAAATGATACAGTTACTTCCTACATCATACAACCAGAAGAGAACTGTTATGTTGAATTATGAGGTTCTTGCTAACATATATAAGTCCCGTAAAAATCATAAACTCGATGAGTGGCATACACTCTGTGAATGGATAGAAGAATTGCCATACTCATTCTTGATTACCGGGGAGGGACTTGAAGATGCCTAAACTTGGTGACATCATCAAAGAGATGAATAAAAAGAATAAGGAAGATGTTGTTACATTAGGACTTCCTACATATAATTGCAAGAAAATTCCGTTTACAAGTCCTCGTATGAACTACTGCACATTCGGTGGTATTCCTACAGGTAAGATTATTGAGTTCTTTGGCGAAGAACACGGTGGTAAAACAACTACTGCATTGGACATCATTGCAAACTATCAACAGATGGAAGATGCTCGTAAAGTACTTTATGTGGACGCAGAGAATACACTTGATGTTGAGTGGGCAAAGAAACTTGGCGTAGATGTGGATGAAATGATTGTGTTTAAACCTACAACACAGAGTGCCGAAGAAATATTCCAATTCATCTATGATGCAGTAGATTCTGGTGAAGTTGGATTGTGGGTACTCGACTCAATTCCAGCATTATCATCTTCACAGGAACTTGATAAATCTATTGAAGAAAAGACATATGCAGGTATTTCAGGACCACTATCTACATTCAGTAGAAAGATTGAAAAAGTTATGGCAAGACATAATTGTACAGGCATTGGCATCAATCAGTTAAGAGATGATTTAGGTGCTATGTGGGGTGGAGCAGTGAAAACTCCAGGCGGAAGAGCGTGGAAACATTTCTGTTCAGTTAGATTACAATTCAGTAAAGGCAAGTACATTGACGAGAATGGCAATGACTTGAATAGCAAAGCAGAATCTCCTTCTGGTAACTATGTCCTTATGAGTATGTTAAAGAATAAATGTTGTCCACCAACAAGAAGAACAGGTTTCTATACACTTAACTATGAGTATGGTGTAGACTACTTGAAAGACCTTATTGAAGTAGCAATTAAGTACGGTGTAATTGTAAAGACTGGTGCTTGGTTTAGCATAGTAAATCCGGAAACAGGCGAACTTATTGAGAAACTTCAAGGTCAAGCAAATACATATAAGTATTTAGAAAATGAGGACAATGAAGATGTCCTTGCTATGATTGAAGAATACATCGACTCACGCATTTCTATGGACTAAAATATTGGGCTATCTTTTTTATAGATAGCCCATTGCATTTCGTGTAAATATGTTATATAATGTTCTTGTAATCAAAAAGATTGCACAACAAAAAACTTATTTTAAAGGAGACAAAAACACTATGGAAACACCAATGGGTTACAAAATGCAAACAACTTTCGTAGAGGATTTTATGATTGCAGACAGATTCGGCGCAAGTGCAGTTAGAGATACCTACAAGAGAGCGTTTAACGACTGGAAGGATAATTATGTATATCTTACAGAACTTGTAATCGCACTCAATTGGGGTATATGGAGAGCATACGAAATGGGCAATCACAATCTCCAGGAAGTATATCAAGAACTTTGGGAAGAGGCTGACTTGTACGCCCAGGAAAATTTAAAGGGCGAAGAGTTGACATTCTTTTACAGCGTTACAGATTAAGGAGACTTGAGATGATTTGGGACGAACTTAAAGATTGGAAAGGTTCTGTTACTGTAAACGATGTAGATTACCAGTCAGTTGAAGATGCTAGAAATTCAGTCAGCAATAGCGTTGATACAATTAGCAGTATAATTCTGTATGCTAGTAATAAAAACGCAACAGAACGCAAAAAATCAGTTGTAGAGAGCGTCCCAAACGCTCTCTACAAGATAACAGTTAAACAGTATATGACCAAAAAGTCATCTCCAGTATTTGACTTTATGCAGACTTGGAATAATGATGTGCCTATGCCATTAAGAACTATGGTGGGCACAATTGAAAAAGAAACTAAAGGTATGGTTTATATGAATCTTCACGGTGACATAACTAGTCCTGTTACACAGTATTGTATGAAGTGTGGTAAACCAATTACAAATCCTATAAGTCAGTTTTTCGGTATGGGGCCAGAGTGTGGGGGTCACAACTATGTAAACCCGTTTGAGAGTGAGGAAGAACTTCACGCAGTTGTTGAGGCCTACAGAATAAATTATCTCCAAAAGATAACTTGGTCAGGCTGGATAATAAAATCTGCTATATTAGAACAGGAGGAAATAAAGTGAGAATAGAACAAATTAACCCAGAGTCTATGAAAGGTACATCAGTAAGCAATATAAATAGTGATGGTTTATATAGAATCATTGTTTGCGATGATGGCAAGTATGGCAAATCTCATTTGTCTGCCCGCTTGAAAGCCGTCAAGACTATCTCGGTGGAAGAGTTAATGGAGTCCTTTGAGAGTCCTAATTGTGCATTTATTAAGATACACTTGGACAATGATACATTAGCGGGAGGATGATGCACTGTGAGAGCAAGGCGACAAATGACATCCCAAGAGCGTAAAATTATGGTCAAAGAAATTCAAAAACAATGTGTAGAGATTAGTGACCAATTTGAGTTGGACTACGATACTGTACAGATATTTGCTTTATATACTTATTTAGGATTTGGCAAAAAGAGGATAACAGAATTTCATAAATATATGGTAAAAGTGCGTAACGAACTTAAGGAGTTTTATTGTGCAGACGATAAAGACCCGACCATCCATTTCTTTGCTATGCGACAACGACTCAAAGAAAAAGGTATAGATGTTGAGGCTATACGAGATGAAGTAATGAAAGAGGTAGAAGAAGAATGACAGATAACGAAATTATTAAGGCTTTGGAAAGCGAAGTGAAATCAGCAGAATATGTTGATAGCTATTATTGTGATGGCGTTGATTTAACACTTATTAAAAACACTCTTGACCTTATCAACCGTCAACACGCAGAGATTGAAAGGCTGAATATTGAAAATGAAATTCTCTCTAAAAATGCCGACAATGCTTTTCAAGACGGACTTAATGAAGCACAGGATTTATATGCTGAACAAGTTAAAGCAGAAATCAAATCCGAAGCAATAAAAGAGTTTGCAGAAAGGTTGAAACAAAAAAGTGAATATTACGAAAATGGTCAAGGTTGGGAAGGCAGAATTTGTTATGAGGATGACATTGACAAACTTTTAAAAGAAATGGTGGGTGACACTGAATGAAATACAGAAAAAAGCCAGTTGTGATTGATGCTATTCAATTCACACACGACAATTTTACAGAAGTAAAAGCATTTACTAATGGACTTGCACACAATTTTGGAATTCCTGACAGTTCAACTATGGTTGCTGAATGTATCATTCCGACTCTCGAAGGCGACCACACTGCAACTGAAGGTGACTATATTATTAAAGGTATTAAGGGTGAGTTTTACCCTTGTAAACCTGACATTTTTGAACAGAGTTATGAAATGGAGTGTGAAGATTGATGGCAAAAATTTTTAAGATAGAGGGCTATCTAATAGACCCTAACGAAGATTATGACAGAGAAGATATTGAGGTTGACCTTAAACAAAATTTTGATGTTATCGCACATCATATCAAAGTGCAAGAACGAGATATTGGTGAGTGGGAAGATGATAATATTTTTAATTATCATAACTGCCCTAAAAGTGAATGTGAAAAATATTTTAAGGAGTGAAAACAATGCAGAATGATATGAGAGATATGCAGAGAAAGGAAGATGAGGGGAAATGCCAAAAGTAATAACATACGGCGGTGATACAAAAATCGGTGCATACAAATTCGATGATAGAAAGAAGGTGTGTCTTTGCATTGAAAAAGGAAACGAGATAACTATTTATGGCACATTCAATAGCGAATATTCTGCGAATAATTTTATGAACGAATTAGGCAAATTTATTGGTGCTGAGTTCGACCACTCAACCGAGAAAGGCGGTGAACAGTAATGAATTTATTAGCAAAATGTAGTTGCTGTGTTTGTGAGCCTGTATGCAAATACAAAGAGGTTTACCAAAACGGCATTGAAGCAATATTAAATGCAACAGTGCCAAACAAAAGAGAAGATGGCAAGGTCGGATTTTGGACGGTCAAAGATTGTCCACATATTGAAGTAAGCATAAAGTGTCCGCATATGATTACAGAAAGCGTAACGATTAGGAAAGGCGGTGCGGAGTGATGACTGAAAGATTTGTAACCATAAATGAAGTTTGTCGCAGACTTAACGAGTGTTGGGAAACAAACGATACAGATAATGGCAGACTTATTCAATCAGTTATTGATAGAGTTATAACTCCAATAGTAGTAGGAATGCCTGAAATTATATGCAGGTGTAAGAATTGTAAATATTCGAACGATGACGGAACTATATGCCGTTATAGTGTTGGTAGAGCCGTTGAGCCTGAACATTTTTGCAGTTATGGCACACCAAAAGAAAGAGGTGGGGAGAAGTGAACGAAGATAAATTAAAAATATTAAGCGATTATTGTTGGAATAAAAACAGGTGCGAATATTGCGAATTAAATCAAAACCTGTTTTCTGAATGCCCGTATAAAAAAGAGTATGCCGACAAAGTAATCTATGATGATTATAATGCGGTATGCGAACATTATAATTTGAGCATAGATTATATAATTGAAAAGATAAATAAAGGCGGTGATTAAGTGGAGAACATAGAGAAGTGCGAAAATGGGATGACTATGAAAGGATTTACAATGGGAAACAAAGACGATATAAATTCTGCTATTGAGGGATTAGGACAGTTTTGCCACTCGTTTTGTATGAATTGCGAGGAAACAGAAAAGACAAATGACCTTGTTTTCCGTTGCAAAGAATGTCCGTTTGAAGATAATGTAACAGGAAAATGTAGTGTAAAAGTATTTTTAAATAAATATGGAACACCTGAACAAATAGACATAGCAACTTGTATGGGTAGTTTATAAAGGGGTGGTGCGAATGGCTGATATGACAAATTATGAACGCATTAAAAATATGAGTGTTGAGGAAATGGCAATAGCAATTTTCAATTTATACTTTACAATCAACGGGCTTAATTGTGAAAAGTGTTGTGCATATACAACAGACGGAGAGTGCAACAAAACTGACAACGACGGAAAAGGCACTTGCATTGACGGGATAAAGCAATGGCTTAAAAGTGAGATACAGGAAAATGAACGATAAAAACCTTAACGAGTGGTTATTTGCTGATATAGACGATTTAATTGATTGTAATTATAGTGACGAAAGCGAGGCTGAAATAGAGTGACATACGAAGGAGCGTTATATTGGCATACGCATATTGGCGCGACAATAGAACAAGAAAGAGAATGTGAATCTCTTATAAAAGAAGCACTTGAAAAGCAGATACCGAAAAAGCCAATTATAAACAATCGGAAAATTCAATGCGTTAATGGGCACAATCAACCTGTACAACATTATAAATATTGTCCTATGTGTGGTCAGTTGATGGATTGGAGTGATGAAGGATGACAGATAACGAGATTTTTGAAACTGAAATCAAATGTATAAATCGTAGAGCAAACGGAAAATGCAATGGTGGCACAGATTGTTGTAAATGCGATTTGCTTATGGATGAAAATGATATTATTTCTGCTTATGAAAGAGCAATAGCAAATAGTGACCTCATCAACCGCCAAAAAACAGAGATTGAAAGATTGAAAGAGTGTCCGAAGTGCATTTATGAGTATGACGGTAAAACAACCGAATACTGCGTACAAGGACCTTGTTCAAATTTCAAAACCGTTGAGCAAATCAAATCCGAAGCAATAAAAGAGTTTGCGGAAAAATTGAAGAAACGATTTTATTTATGTGCAGGACGGTGTGTTGTGAATGTTTACCATATTGACAACCTTTTAAAAGAATATGAGAAAGGAAGATGAGGGGAATGAAATATTTTATTGATAACAATATATGGTTTCAAGGGAAAAGACAACCTCCGAGAAAGGTTCTTTTAGAATTTGTTATACCAAACAAAGATGGATTGACCGCAACTTGTTATGATACAGACGGTGACCAATATCAATTACTATTAAGTGATATTCGTGATGACCACCCAACCGAGAAAGGCGGTGAGGAGTGATGGCTGAAAAGTCTTATGATGAAATTATGCGAATGATTATAAATGCTTGCAATAACAATTTTTACAGCGGAGCAAAAGATGAAAAGAAAACCGTTATTGAATGTGCAACACAGCTTTACATTGCACAAATGAACACACGCACACCGCAGAAAGAGTGATGACAATGAAAGACGGTATGATAATAAATGTTTTGGGTACTGAATATACCATAACTGTCAAAAAATATGATGAGGACGAGATTTTTGAAAGACGCTCTTTTTGTGGATATTGTGACGGTTACTCAAAAAAGATAGTAGTTGGAGACCTTAAAACCTTTAAAGGTTGGGAACACGAAGAAAAACAAACAATTAAAGAGTGTCAAAAACAGATATTAAGGCACGAAATAACACACGCATTTTTTAATGAAAGTGGTTTACAAGATAGTGCTTTTGCTTATGATGGTGCTTGGGCAAAAAATGAAGAAATGGTAGACTGGTTTGCAACACAAGGCCCAAAAATATATAGTGCTTGGGTACAAACTCATTGTGTATAATATGTATATGTAGACACCTCTTGCGTTTACACTGAATATGTACTATAATATTAAATGTAAGATAATTGTAAAAAGGATTGATGAGGTATAATTACAAGACTATATGATACATTCAAAGGTGAGGAACTAAAAATCGCAGAGAAAATTCAACAAAGGCGATTGCAGATGCTGGTACATTCATACATCTACTACGACCTTGATAATAATTTAGTTACTGATAATCAGTGGGCACAATGGGCACTGGAACTAAAAGAACTGCAAGAACAGTATCCTGAAATAGAAAAGATTGTACCTTATCGAGAAGGGTTTGAAGATTGGGATGCAAGTAGTGGTGCATTTCTTCCATACAGGCGTCCTGATATAATGTCAACTGCACATTATCTTACTGGAATACCTTCACCTGGTCCTGTTGAAAAACCTCCAACAAAGAAAGTGCAAAAGACAGCCAGAAAGAAACTATTTTAGTTAGAGGTGATTAGATGAGACCTACAAGATTTTATTCAAAAAAGCAGGAAACTAAAGTTGCAAAAGCAGTTGGCGGTAAGCGTACTGCTAACAGTGGTGCTACAACATTTAGTAAAGGCGATGTTACAACAAACTCATTCCTTATAGAATGTAAGACTTGTACAGAGCCAAGAAAGTCGTTCACACTCAAGAAAGAGTGGTTTGATAAAAATAAGGAAGAGGCATTTGCTATGCATAAAGATTACTCGGCAGTAGTTTTTGACTTCGGCGATGGTGAACAACATTATGTCATAGACGAGTACCTATTCCGAATACTTCAAGAAACATTAGAAGGAGACAATTAGTATGAGCAGAAAACCTACACAAACAGATTTACTTATGGACTATCTCAGGACACACGGTTCAGTTGACCGTTATCAGGCTATGCACGAGATTGGTATAGTAAATGTTACCGCAGTCATCTCTATTCTTCGTAAACGAGGAGTAAATATTGTTGCAGATATACATAAGGTGACTAACAGATATAACAAGCCTGTCCGTTATGCGACTTGGAGATTAGTTGAGGAGGAAACTGATAATGGCAGTAAAGAGTTTAGCAATTAAGTATAGACCAAAAAGTTTTGACGATGTTGTTGAGCAAGGGTCTATCAAGGTTATTTTACAACAGCAGTTGGATGCCAACGAAACCAAGAACGCATATTTATTCTGTGGTGGTGCAGGAACAGGTAAGACAACTTGTGCCCGTATCTTCGCAAATGAGATAAATAAAGGTCAAGGTAATCCTATTGAAATGGACGCCGCAAGTAATAGCAGTGTCGAAGATGTAAGAATGATTATACAACAGGCAAAGACACAGAGTCTTGATAGTGAATATAAGGTATTCATTATAGATGAGTGCCACAGCATCAGCAACACTGGTTGGCAGGCATTCTTAAAACTCATCGAAGAACCGCCTGCAAAATCAATCTTTATCTTTTGCACAACAGACCCACAGAAAATTCCAAAGACAATATTGAGCCGTGTGCAGAGATATGACTTCCAGAGAATTAGTCACGAAGGTATAGTTAATAGATTAGAGTATATTTTGATGGAAGAACGAGATGCACTGTTCTGTGGTGCAGATACAGATTATACATACGAGCCTGAGGCAATAGACTACATCGCCAAGATAGCAGATGGTGGTATGAGAGATGCAATTACATTGCTGGATAAGTGTTTAGCATATAGCACTGACCTCACTATTGAGAATGTATTAAAAGCATTAGGTACAGTAGATTATGATACAATGTTCTGGCTCACAGACTCAATCATCACAAACGATATTGAGGCAACAATTAAAGTCATTGAAGATGTACATAGAGCAGGTAAGGATTTAAAACAGTTTATTAAAACATATACTAACTTTGTACTGGACTTGTGCAAGTATGGAGTTCTTAAATCTTTTGATTTGGTGAATATTCCTAACACATATGAGGACAGAATGAATAAGTATAATGACCACGCTTATGAAGATTTCAATAGACTTCTATCAACCCTTGTAAAACTTAATGCAGACATCAAATGGGAAACTTCACCAAAGCCTGTTATTGAGTCTGTACTACTATTAAGATGTATGGAGCGTGATTATAATTGATTGGACAAACTGCATTTACCGAGAATATCAATTCCTTAGTAACTGCTAATAAATATCCAAGATTCAGCATTATCGTAGGGCAAGAGGGTAGCGGTAAGAAACGAATGGCTAATTACATAAGTTCAAAACTTGGATGTGTATCTGCTAACTACGGTATAGGCGTAGAAGATGTTAGACAGATGATTATGGATTCTTATAAAGTATCTATGCCAATGGTATATATTCTTCCTGATGCAGATAAGATGTCACCTGCGGCAAAAAATGCACTGTTGAAGGTTACAGAAGAACCTCCACAAAATGCATACTTTATCTTAACACTTACGGATTTGAATAATACTCTCGGCACAATAAGAAGTAGGGGTACAGTGTTCTATATGGACCCGTACAAAGTCAATGAGATTGAGACCTACTGTAAATCACAGTACACTGTGTCCGATGAAGATATGAATATTATCTGTGACCTGTGTGAAACACCTGGCGAAGTAGATAAGATTGTAAATATGGGCACAGTAGATTTCTACAAATATGCGGAGAAAGTCGTAGACAACATCGCAACTGTATCAGGCAGTAACTCTTTTAAGATTGCCACACAGATAAGATTTAAGGATGCAGATGATAACAAATATGATATTAAACTTTTTTGGAAGGCATTTATGAACATCTGTACATCCAGACTTCGAGAAGAACCTTTAAGATATGCGAGTGGTATTAAGGTAACCTCAAAGTATTTGCAAGAGTTAAGAATTACAGGAATAAACAAGCAGAGTGCTTTTGATTGTTGGGTATTAGATATAAGAAAGGAATGGATGTAATGGATGTATCTGCACTTAAGGCACAGATAAAGTCAGGTGAACTTGATAACTTTTACATATTCACAGGGCCAGAAGTAAAAGTAATGCAACTTTACCTAGAGCAGATGGCAAAAGTCTTTAACGCAGATTTAAAATTTTTGGATAGTATCACAGATTTGGCGTCAAAAATGAATACTCGTTCTGTCATCAAAAATCGTTCTGTGTGTGTTCTTCGTGATAGTAAAGACTTTTTATCAAACGACACTTTAATACGCAAAATAACGCAAAATATTGCGTTTAGTGACTATATTATAGTGCTTGTTTACACTACAATTGACAAACGCTCAAAGTTGTATAAGAACTTATCGGACAAAGTGGTTGAGTTTAACTATATGAAACCATCAGTCCTTACAAAGTATATACAGAATGAGGTTGATTTATCCGACAATTCGTGTGCAAAACTTATTGAGGTGTGTGAGAGTGATTATAGCCGTATCTTGTTAGAAATCGACAAGATAAAGACCTATAAAATTGCATATGATAAGCAGTCAGCCGAACTCTCAATCTCCTATGATGCAGTATTAAATAGATTGCTCAAAGATGGTACAATTTATAGTCCTCCTAGAGATGCAGTGTTTATGTTTGTGGATGCAGTCTTGAACTATAAACCTAAACTAGCGTTTAGTTTATTAGAGGAAAGTTATGCTTGTGGAGAGTCAACTTTGGTTTTACTGTCCAATTTATTTAATAGTGCAAAGCAGGTTTTACAGGTGCAATCATATAGTGGAAATGGTAAGATAACAGAGAGTACAGGATTAACACCATTCCAAGTTAAGTTAGCATCTGGCCATAAGAATGTTTATTCTAATGGAGACTTGGTATATCTTATGCGTTTGGTAAGAAACGCAGAGAAAGGAATTAAGACGGGCGAAATAGAAGATTCTATGGCAGTTCCGTATGTATTAGTAAACTTATGGTAAATTATACTAACAAATATGAGATGTTGGACACCGATGAAAACGCTATTCCTGGAGTTAAAATAACAGTAATTCCTACTTGCAAAAGATGTCATAGAAGATTAAAAACACCTGAGGCAATAGAGCGTGGAATGGGTAAAGTATGTTGGGAAAAGTCTCAAACATCTCCAGTAAAGAAACCACTATTTAAGGAGGACAAAGATGCAAAGAGTAATTCACGAGTACAGGAATAAAAGCAGAATATTTAATATGCTCGAAGGACTATATACTTATGTATCCGACTCCGAGTTTATGTTTGATGATGTGTTGTGGCTTGATGAAACATTCAAGCCACTCTGTGATATATTGCAGGCTAATCTGTTTGTGTTTAAGGAGCCAGTTATTAAGAACTTCGACCTTCCAAAAATTGAAAGCACGAAGTGTGATACTAAGGAAATAACAATTTGTTTTTCTGGTGGTAAAGATAGTGCCGCTTGTGCTTATTATTATCTTCAAAGGGGCTATAAAGTACATCTGTACCACGCTACTGGCATAAACAAAGCGTATGGTGATGAGAAGAAGGCCGCACAAAATATCGCAGATTATTTAGGATGCGATTTATTCATAGATAAATTCCAATTGGTAGGAACACATCAATTCATAGAGCATCCATTGAAGAACTATATCATAGCAAATGGGGCTATTCACTATTGCCTTGCTAACGGATATGCTCCACGAATTGCGTTTGGCAACTTTAATAAGTCCGTGCTTGACGATAACCCATTTGAAGTGTGTGCAGGAGATTGTATAGATATGTGGGATGTGTACAGACCAATTATACAATCTGTAATACCCGATTTTGATATTGAAGTTCCTTTAGAGACTAATGCGGATACCTTTAAAATTCTCTCCGATGACTGGGAATTGTTTCAGTTGTCAGTTTCTTGTATGTCACCATTTAGATTTAGGGAGCATTGGAAACACAGAGCAGAGGAAAAGTACAATGTCCGATTATTTAAGAACCGTTGCGGAGTTTGTTGGAAATGCTGTTTAGAATCTATGTGGTTAATGGACTATGACAAAGTGGAATATAATGAGCCATTCTACCTTCACTGTTATGATATTTTGGAGAGAACAATATTCAAAGAAACAGGGAGACCAGCAGACAGTGTGCAGTCAGTTTGGGAGCATTATATGTTCTATCCTATGGAAGTATCGAAAGCATATGATTGCCTGAAACACAAAAAGTTAAAGAGAGGATTTCACTAATGGCGTTATTCAATCAACCTAAACAACAGATACCGAGCAACTTACTTAAAGATAAGTATGGATGGCCTCCTTTCTCGATACTCAACACTATCTCTTGGGATTGGCAAAGACGAAAAGACGAGTGGGAAGTATTGTTTAGGGACAGCACTGTGGGCAGAGATGTAAAGAGATACAATGCCACACCTGTAAATACATTTAGTGCCAGAGGAGCAGATGCAAAGAAGGCAGAGTCTATAAGTGAGTTTGACCCATATTTATGCGAACTTATGTATAGATGGTTCAGTAATAAAGGTGATAAAATACTTGACCCGTTTGCAGGAGGATGTGTTAGAGGGGTAGTAGCATCTGTGTTAGGGAGAGACTATTGTGGTATTGATTTATCACCAGCACAGATTACTGCCAACTATAATGCACTGAATATAATTAAGGATAAATATATTCAAGAAGATGCTGGTGCCATCT
>ERZ791729.247-NODE-247-length-32430-cov-2.448834_pt1 | contig 32430 bp, 33 predicted proteins | sample MGYA00510043_ERZ791729 | MGnify/ENA primary metagenome ERZ791729 (study PRJEB30046, sample SAMN00715149) | human gut metagenome | study: EMG produced TPA metagenomics assembly of the A metagenome-wide association study of gut microbiota in type 2... | reverse complement strand
GAATATAAAATAGTTAAATCATAAAGTGTATGTATATAATATTTATTCAATCTATCCAAGATAAATATATAACTCTGTATTTTATATTCTAAGTTTCGCCCCACTCCATCAATCAAAATACAGATCATAATATTTTTATACCTGAATTTGTAATTTCATGGTATTCAAGGAAAAAAGCAGCAAAAAAGAGCAAGAAAGTATATAAATTTTATTAGTCAAGTCTTTTTCTAAAATTTTTCTTTTGCTTCCGAACTCCGCAATTCTTCCGGCTTCCGATTTTTCCGGGTTTTACTGGCAATTTTCCGGGGCGATTTCTGGCGATAAAATCCGGCTTTTGTGTGCTGATCTGCCCGAATATTACTTAACCTCAAAAAGTAATATTCAACGGGGCATACTGAAAATCGCTAATAGTGCCGTTTACAAGTAATTTTTTTATTTTAGAACGTACCAGGGGGGGTATATTTACATTTTTGCAGCGATTCCCGGCGTTTTCAATCCGCTTCGAGGTCTATCTCAGTCTACCCCCTCTTTTACCCTCTCCGAACTCGTAACCGACCTCGACAACTTTAGCTCCCTTTGCTGATTTCCGACTTTTTCACTATTATAAAAATACCCAATTTTAAACCTATAATAGTGTTGTGATCCTTTAAAATCCCCATAAATCAAGGCTTCTTTCGAACTAATTAAAAATATGGCTTTTACCTATCATTTTTGCCCCATAAATTCAAGAACCAACCAGAAAGAAAATTATGCCAAAATAAGCTATTTATCGGCGTTCCAGCTCTTTTCGACCTCGATGCTTTACCGAACTCAATATTTTTAGGCAACAAAAAAGAGAGAACACATTTCTTTTTAGATATTCTCCCTTTACGTTTTTTGTTTATTATTGTTTGTTAAATGGTGTTTATCCTATAACATCTGTATATGATTATTTACTCTCCAACCAATCAAAATAATTATGATAAACCCTTAATGATTTTTATTTATAATCGCATTAGTCGGAATCTTGACGCTTAAAATATCACCGTTTTTAACAATCTCCAATTTTTCAATTTCCATATCATCCATAAGTGTAGCCAGTATATCTAAACCAATAGATGCAGAATTTTTTGTGATTTTGTTAAAAGTATACGAATTTATGATGTTGCTTTTTTCTTGTCCGGTTTTAATAGAATGGGTTGTATATCCGTTTTCTCTCATTAAAGAAGCCAATTCATCATAGTTGTAGTTTATGTTTGTTTCATTTTTCTTTGTATTATCCCAATTTCGCTTTGTTCTATCGTATGTCATAAGATACCTCGCTTAATATATCTAATTTAAAGTTATACCATTTTCCTTTGATGTGTCATCTGAAATAATAATTTCAAAATTATTTTCATTGTCTCTCACAAGCTGTATTTTATCAATGTTCAGTTCGTTCAATATTTTTTCAATGATTTCAAGACCAATATAGCCTTGATTTAATTTCATCCGAGTATATGTGCATTGAGACATAAAACCTTCTTTGGGTTGTCCTTTTTTAATTGTAAAACTGGTAATTCCGTTTTCTTTCATTCTTGTAACTAATTGATCGTAATTTATCATATATCTGAAATCTCCTTTAATCACTGAATTATAGTGATATTATATGATGTACAGAATAAAAAATCAAGATGCATATACGCACGAGGGCAATTTGTTGCTCATCATAAAGCGTGAAATTCACAATAAAAATATACTACATAATTGTCTATACTAACGTATAGCCAATTATATAAATATTTATATATCTCTTTATTATTTATATATAATATAATAATAATATAAATATATATAAACATAAATAACGCCACGATTTAAGTTTTTCTTTGTTGGTTGGTTTTTATAATCAAACCATAATAAATGTTGACAATATTTGAATTAGTGGTATAATCAGTGTAGGAACGAATATAGTTGGATTTTGTGGAAAAAAGGATTGATCCAATTATCTTCGTTTTCTATAATCAAACAATAATAAATGGAGAACACGACAATATGGTTAGTGCAAATTCAGATGTTTTAAATTATTTTTGGCTACCGAAGAATTGTTATAACACATGTGTATCTGGGGCAAATGCCAACACGATTGAAGAATATCATTCAGATCCACATACCAGAAGTAGTCAAGAATATTTTTATGATATCACCTTGCCAAAACTTAAACGAAGTACAACACCATATCCTGTCAATCAGAAATATCTCAAGAAGTCCAGAAAATATGCTCCTGGATTTCGGGATGTTGTGAATGATGCGTTACGTGAAGTGTATAACGGTGCAAAAGGATATGTATTTACAATTGAGCAGCTTACGGAAATTGTTAAGTTTGTTCCAGATGTGAATGTTGTAAAGAGTAATGGGATTTTTTATGTGAGCAAGGAGAAATAAGAAAATGAATCAGGACAAAGTATATGACAAGACACTCTACGACAACCTTGATTATGAAAGGGATAAAATTCGTAGAATTGAAAATCAAGTGAAAGCCAAACCAACCGAAAAAGATTTGAAGATAGCGATATCTGTTCTGAAGGATTTTGGCATTACTGCTACCATATCCGATATTCCAGATGTGAAATCTGTATATGAATTGGAGAAATGGAAAGCAAGACTGATAAAAGATAGACTGGACAGGGAGGGCAAATGAAAAAATTACAACAATTTTATATCATGAAATTCTCTTCCACTAGATTAGATAAGTTTGGATATCACTTAAAGAGGATTCTTGGTAATTCGGGATATCATATTCGTGATATTCGGCAAAATGGTGAATTGATTGCTCTGGCAGATAACCAGGCATTGAGAACTATTAGAAATATACGGTATGAGCGTAACCCTAATATAATGCGGTATGATCCGGCTATATTAAGTGACCTATACGCCCAAAAGAAAAATTTAAAAAAGCAATTTAATGATTATGCGAAACGGCAAATCTCAATAATCAACGGTAAGATTGATGAAATGCTATTCATTCCAGAATATGTTTCTGTTGTCATTGATGATATTTCTCATTACAGAAAAATCATTCGTGATGGATTATATATAAATGGATTTAAGTATGTTCGCCTCATGTGTAGTGCCGGACAAGCGAGAGTAAATACTGTAATCTTAATTCGTGAAGATTTTGATGCAGAGTTAAAGAAAAGATTACGTTGTGGGGCAAAAAGCGTCAAAATAACGAAAAACAAATACAATGCTTACTTTGCTCTCTCCTCTTCTGCAACCTACACAATTCCACACCCGAATGTTTATCTCATTGATGACTGCGAAATCGAAATGGAAAAGAAAGTTGATTGGATTTCAAAGATTCCGAAAGAAGAAAAAAAAGCTATTGCAAATAATGAGCGAGTTTCCGAAGAGATAAAAACTCTGCCATTCAATTTATTCGATGGATGTGGTGCTGTTTCTGTGGAATTCGCAAAGCGTGTAGCTGATGAACTGGAATTAGATTATATCCCATCTGCATTCTGTGTAAGATGTGCATATGTAAAAGGTATGGTGTTCGTTGTTGATTTCAAACAGTACGCTGCAGAATGTGGGATTACAGAAATGAAAGATCTGTATGGGAATCTGGTAGATATAACTGAAACAGATATGATCCTTACAAAATCACAGTTTAAATTATGGAATGCTTATGATTCAATTCAAGAATATGATAGATTATGTGAAGAAAATGGTTTCTTGTGGGGAGTTACAAAAGTTACTCCTAAAACAGACGATAATTGTTTTCGTTCCAATTATCAATTCTGTCAGGCTATTGATCTCACAAATGATGATGACGTAGCTGAGTTATGTGATCCTACTGTAAAGTGGCTGAATGGTATTTCGATTGACGATCCAAACCAGGCGATATTATTTTTGCTTGGAAAACTATGTGATAAAGATGATATTGATTTTAATAACATTTTTGACTTGACAAGTGACAATGTTGCGAAAGCACTGATTGTTAATCCAGAAATGATTAGCGAAGAATATATAAAATCAAATATCATAATGAGCATAAATAAAAAAATCAGAGAAACTTATTTAGGAAAACTTATTCTGGACGGTAATTTTAGCGTAATGATTCCAGATATGTATGCATTTATGCAGCACGCATTTGGTCATACAGTTACCGGTGCATTAAAAGAATTTGAGCATTACTCTTACTTTTGGAACAAACGTGGAAAGACTGATGTTGTTGCTATGAGATCACCGCTTACATGGCGTTCAGAAGTGAATAAACTCAACTTGAAGAACAATGAATTAACAGAAAAATGGTTCAAATATCTGACAAGTGGCATTGTTTATAATGTTTGGGGTTGTGACTGCATAATTCATGCAGACTCCGATTTTGACGGAGATATTGTAGCCACTACTGATAATCCAGTGTTCTTACGCTGCCGTTACGACAATCTTCCAATTACATACTCAAAATCTACTGTAGATAAAGAGTACATTTCAGAAGATGAACTGTACAAAGCAGATATTCAATCATTCGATAGTACAATTGGTCGTATTACGAATATTTCAACTGCATTCTATGAGATTTTGGCACGCTATGAGGGTGATATTACATTCAAGCGTGAGCAAGATGAAATTTTGGAACGCCTCAAACTTATCAGAAAGTCTCAGGGAGATTCGATTGATAAGGCGAAGGGAATAAAAATTGAGCCAATGCCTAAACATTGGACAAGAAAGATTTCTAAAAAGCCAGACAATGTGGAAGATATTGACTATGAGTTTTACAATTCAATAGTTGCAGACAAGAAACCTTACTTCTTCCGTTATCTTTACAGCTCTGAGAACTCTAAGTATCTTAAATACCTGGATAAAGAGAACGATGTGTGCATGATGTTGTTCCAAAAATCAATTTATGACATTCTGGATTCTGCGCCGGAAGATCTTACTGACGCTGAGAGGGATTATCTAATTGATAAATTTTACCCTTATTCGCCACTGATTGATTATAACGGCAGGATGAATAAGATTTGTCATTATATGGAGAAGCATTTAAGTGAAATAAAAAGAAAAAGACATATGAAAACGCCGGAACATTTGGTTAAATCAATGTATTCTGGCACTAATTTGAACTTTGCTGAAGAAGATATTGAGTACATGAACGCTCAATACCTGGACTATAAAGCACAAAAAGACAGTTTAAGAGTAAAACGCAAGAGTGATTATACTCACAGTGTCTCTCAGACATCGGAATTTATCAAATATCCGCTTGCCATCAGAGACAGAATTACAGATAAGTTTATCGGTGATGTGCAATATGCTTGTGATTTGGCAATCTATGTATGCTATGAGCTGCATCCTAGCCGTACAAAAGACTTTTGTTGGAGTATTTTTGGCAACCAGATTGTAGAAAACTTGAAAAAGAACTCTACTGTCACACCAAAAATGCCAGTTTTGGATGAAAAAAACGGCACAATATCATATCTCGGTAAAAAATATAGCGTTGTGGAGGTAAATGTATGATTTATTTCGATGAATTGTCCGTTGCGCAGGAAATGGAGGCTTCCACTACTGCTGTTGACGAATACAAAAGATCTGATTTGCTCTTGTATGCAAAATATTTGAGATACAAGGCGATTACAGAGTCCGGGAAGGACTACAATAATGTCACTGTTGAAGATATGGAACAATTAGACAGCCAAATAGAAAAAGAGTTAAAAGCATTTTGCAATAGGTATTACATTGATTTCAATTACATTGTGAAATTTCAGGATATCGACAATGCAGTTGCCAGCTCACGACTGTATAAGTTAAAATTGCCACTCCCTACTCCTATCACCAAAAAGGAGTGGGAGAAAATTTGCACGATTGAGAATGACAATTACCGCCGGATGTTATTTGTGATGCTTGTTGATGCAAAATATCACAGGCTGCATAGTATTTCCATTGAGAATTCTGCCGCAATCACAGAAGATACTCTTTTTTATTGTCATATGGAGAAAAGAGATATCTATAAAGCCGGTGCATGTAAATTTAAGAATGCGGAAGAGAAAAATTTTTCTCTTGGTTGTCTGTTTAAAAATGGGTTGTTTGATATTACAAACAATAAATACAGATCGTGGTTTGTGAAATTTGTTGATATATCAGATAATCCAGATGATGTACTTGACTATATCACGGATTACGATCATTTGAATTTACATTATGATAGATTATGTGGTAAGAAAATTGGTACATGTAAGTTTTGTGGAAAACTATTCAAGCAAAGCGATAAGCGTCCTGCCTTATATTGCTATAAACATCGTGGCTACAATAAAATTTGCACAAAAACATTGATATGCATTGATTGTGGCAAAGAATTTACTGTAGGATCAAAAAGTAGGCGAAAAATACGGTGTGATAATTGCCAGAAATTAAAGCGAAAAGCTGATATAAAAACTAATGTCAATAAACATAGAAACAATGTAATCAGTTCAATTAAATAAATAAATCCCTCTGTAATTAGCTCCCTTTGCTTTTTACAGAGGTTTTTTATTTTTGCACCCTATTATGAATAAGGGAGTATGTAGGAACGTACATAAAACCTTGCTTTTATGATAACAGTCAAAAAATAAAAAGGGGTGGTTGGTATCAATCCGAAGTACAAAAAGTTGGAAAATGAGACTGATTACGAATATGGTCTTAGACTCATCTCTATAAAGGTCGAAGAAAAGCCGGACGATTTGGACTGGGAAGATATTGTCACGCTTTTACATTTAGACTGCCATAGGGATAGCTTACGAAAGGCTGCAAATGTAACTGAATTTTCTGGTTACAAAGTTATGCAGTATTTCAAAGAGAAAATGGAAACTCAAAGCCATGATGACACTGAAAGTTATTTGAAAGAGCTTGAATTGAAAAAGAGAGAGCTTATCAAAGAGCGTGCGAAACTTCATACTGAAAAGTTGGAGTATAACAGATGGTTACGTGAAGATGCCAGGGATGATTTATTTGAGGAAAAAGTCATTACTGCTATTCACGAAACGCTGAATAAAGTAGATCCTCCGCAAAAAATCGGTGGTATGCTTTCATCTCGTTATGGTCTTTTGAATATAGCAGACTGTCATTTTGGAAAAGATTTTAAAGTGTATGGTCTGAATGATGAAATTGTAAATGCTTATAGTCCTGAGATATTTTTTATGCGTATGGAAGTCCTCTACAATGAAGTGGTGGACTATGCACACAAAGAGAAACTCAAAGGATTCAAAGTATTTAATTTAGGGGATTCGTTAGATGGATTCTTGCGTAATTCACAATTATGGACATTACGGTATGGTGTGCCGGAAAGTGCCGTTATATACGGGGAGTATATGGGTAAATGGCTGAGAAGATTGTCCGATGAATTTGACATAGAATACTATCAAACAAATGGAAATCATGGTGAACTTCGCTTACTGGATGGTAAAAAAGGTGAACATTCACATGATAACATTGAAATGGTTACTGGAAGTATTATTCGTATTATAAATGAGGACAATCCCAACTTCCGTTACATAACAAATAAATCCGGCTTTATTTTTACTGATATTGCTGGATATAATGTTATAGGGATTCATGGGGAAGTCCGTAGTTTAACTGCTGCTATTAAAGATTACTCTGATATTTATGATACCAAGATAGATTATCTTGTGGCTGGTCATAAACACCATTCAGAGTTTGTAAACTGTGGAGTCCGTAGAGGGGTGATTGGTGTTGGATCAATTATTGGATCAGATGATTATTCAATGTCAATAAGGAAGACTGCCGATGCCACAGCATCTTTTGTTATATTTGAAACTGGAAAAGGAAAAGTTGATGAGCATACATTTGTTCTCAATTAACCTTAATAATGAGTTACAAAATACAATGTAGAACATTTAGCAGCATGAAGGAAATTTTTGATTGTTTGGAGATTCATTCAAAAATTCCACACGAAGAATACGAATCGGTTAAATTATATGGGGAGTCAAGTTTTATTATAGATGCATTGAAATATGCTATTACAGAGTATAGCGATATTACTATTGCTTCTATTGATATAATTCTTTCAGATATTGATCCTGTTTGCAAGGATCTGTATGTCTTATCTCTTACAGAAGAAAATGAGCTTTACATTCAACCAGCTTATAATGGGGAGAATATGTATCGTAACGAAGCAAAATTTGCAATTGTTCAAGATACAGTAAGTTCGCAGCTTGTAAAAGATATGTCTGTTGATGACTTATCTTCTACTGTTTTGGGAACTTTTATTTTTAACAAGCAAAAATAAATGTAGAAATGTATTGACATTTTCTGAATATATGCTATAATACATACATAAGGAACAGGAAATAAAGTAAATGAAATAAATAGAGGTTTACCATCCATAAACTTCTATTTATCTCTTACTTTTAATCAAACTATAATAAATGCATAATGCGGATTAGAGCAGTGGTCAGCTCGCTTGCCTCATAAGCAAGAGGTCGAGGGTTCAAATCCCCCATCCGCAATTTATCTTGTTTTATGTTTTGTCCTATATGTTTTTGTTAATAAGCGGTGGGACTATTCATTGCGTAATAGTTCTATCGTTTATGTAAGAGTACATAGCAAAGTCTGGCAATGCACTGGTCTGCAAAATCAGTATTCGTTGGTTCAAATCCAACTGTACTCTCTTTAAGCTCATACAGCAATTTATTTGGGATATTTCTGTTAAAAATACTACCGAAATGAGCTTAGTTTCGTAAGGCACGTACAGCAAATTACTTATACTTTCAAATGGATGAATATTTTAAGTGGATTGTGCCTTGATTTTGGTCTTGTAGTTAAGTGGTAATAACATCGGATTGTCTCTCCGAAGTCGTGGGTTCGATTCCCACCTAGACCGTTATGGGGTGTTGGACAAGCGGTTTAAGTTATAGCCCTTTCACGGCTACGAGATGGGTTCGATTCCCATACACCCTATTACTGGTGAATCTGCAGTCAACCAGAAACGTTTTTTAGCATTTACAACGAGAAATAAATGTAGCAAGTTATATTAACGTGATATGCTTGTTGGGTTATAGTGTAAGCCGAGTAAAAACTAACTGTAGATGTGTAGTTTAATGGTAAAACAACAGTCTCCAAAACTGTAAGATGTGGGTTCGAGTCCTACTGCGTCTGTTCTGCATTTGTGGTGTAATTGGATAACATACCTGGCTTCCACCCAGGCGATGCCGGATCATTCCCGGTCAGATGCTTTTTGCATTTATGCAATTTTATATTTGGGTGTGTAAACGACTACGGAGATCGGGCAGACTGTAAATCTGCTGCCTTCGGGATCTAGTGGGTTCGACTCCCTCCACGCCCATGTGAGATAGTTGCTTTACCAATTCTAACGACTCACTTCAAACGGTAGAAATTGGCGTTTACGACAAGCGGTAATGAAGATCTTTCCTTCCACGATAGCAAGGGTAAACTACATTTGGGAAGTTAGCTCAACTGATAGAGCATTAGGTTGAAGCCCTAAGTGTAGGTGGTTCGACTCCACCACTTCCCACTCAATCAAATAAAGCCCTTATAAAAAGGCATATGAGGTATACATGAAATGGTGAAGAAAACATAATCATGGACATATAGCTTAATGGATAGAGTTCACGACTACGAATCGTGCGATATAGGTTCGATTCCTATTATGTCTGTTTTTGCCCGTATAGTTCAATGGAGAGAACATGGTTCTTCTAAAGCTATGATCTTGGTTCGATTCCAAGTATGGGTGTTTATTTTTGGAGAGGTGGCAGAGTCTGGATTATTGCACCAGTCTTGAAAACTGGCAACCGTCAGTGATGGCGGTTCGTGGGTTCAAATCCCACCCTCTTCGTTTTACAGTTATAATCAATTTGGCGATTGGTTGGCATGTAATATTATAGGTACATTATTTAATCTGGGTGTGTAACTCAGTTGGTAGAGTAACCGGCTTTTAACCGGTAAGTCGTGAGTTCAAGCCTCACTACACCCATCATGGTAAGGTGGCAGAGTTGGTTTAATGCACTAGATTGCTAATCTAGCGTACATGTTAAGTCATGTACCGTGGGGTCGTAGCCCACCCTTACCGCTCATATTATACTGGAATATAATTCAATGGTAGAATGCCTCTCTGATACGGAGGTCACATAAGTTCGATTCTTATTATTCCAATTTAGACACATACAGCAAAATTTTTGATTTAATTCTTTCAAATTATTTTTACAAGCAAATGAAAATTATATGAAAAAGCATAGGATATTATTCCTCCCCTTAATATCCTATTGTAAATCAACAGAAGATAATGATATCCTCTGTTAAAGTGTCTAGTATAGGCTCACACAGCAAATATGAACAACTAACAAAACATATTAAAGAATATTTTATATTTTCCCCTCAAACACTAAGTATTTTTGATGAATGAAATAGTTTACATTTAGAGCCTAGTGAAAGTCGCATACAGCAAATTATAACGAAAAATTGGGTAAGTAATGCAAATATTTACATAAAAATCTGACCAGACAATCTTCAGTGTATTGTCTATCATCAGATTTTCTTCGATCTTAGCGACTTGTCTTTTATCCATCTACCATGTGTAGATAGGAAATCTGATTTTGGCATAGTCATTATCAGTTTTTAATGCCCTGTAGTCCAATGGTAGAACGGCAGACTGTTAATCTGTATGTTGTGGGTTCGATCCCCACCGGGGCAGTTTATAATGGGGTATCGCCAAGCGGTAAGGCACAGGACTTTGACTCCTGTATTCGCTGGTTCGAATCCAGCTACCCCAGTTTACCGTGGATGTGAAAGTCTTAGCTTTGAAGATAAATAACAATAAACTTGAATTGTAACAAAGCAAAATACAATTGAAACGCACAAAGTTTAAAGCGATGGATGAAGGTTTTTAGTGCGCTAGATATTACGCTATGTCTATTTATTATCAGATATCAATAATAGATGGGTAGATGTTTTATCGAAACTGGTGTTAAGGTTGAAACCATGTATGTATCCGAAATAGTCACCAGGATAATCTATAACTATTTATACACGTGGGGATGGCACAGTTCATTGTCTGTCAGAGGGCGCACTAGGTAAACCTCATTGAACACATCTGCTGGTATGGCGCAATTGGTAGCGCAACTGACCTGTAATCAGTAGGTTAAGGGTTCGAGTCCCTTTACCAGCTTATTGAGAGTGTGATGCAATGATTATATTATATGGAACATTACATTTTCAATTAGACTATAATTCTACAATATATCATGTGGATGTGGCGTAATTGGCAGACGCAGCAGATTTAAGCTCTGCTATCTTAATGGTGTATGGGTTCAAGTCCCATCATCCACATTAAAAATTACCACTATCAAATAGTGTAAATCATAAATTATTCCGAAGCTATCTGACACTTATCAAGTAGCTTTGTTTATATATTGTGGTAGATTGGCGAAACAGGCAAACGCAGCAGTCTCAAACACTGCCGGGAAACCTTACGAGTTCGAGTCTCGTATCTACTACTATAAACAAATAATAATAAAGGTGGAATTATATGTCTAAACACAAACAAAATAATGATGGAATTTATTTCTTAGGTGAATCATCAACAGATGTCACCGGCTCTCAGTACCTTGTACAATTTGGAGGCAAAAAGATATTACTGGAATGCGGATTATATCAGTCAAAAAGTAACAGTTATCTTGATTCCTATAAAATCAATTCAAAGAAATTTGGATTCAAACCAAGTGAGATTGATTACTTGTTTGTGGCACATCCACATGTGGATCATTGTGGCTTAATTCCTCGATTGGTTGCCCAGGGATTCAATGGAAAAATTATAACTACACCTAACACTGCAGCGGTTATGAAATCGCTGCTTTTTAATTGTGCTTTTATTGTAGCTGATGAAGCAAGAATTCTTTCAAAACGCTACAGCAGAAATTACTCTCCTATTTATAGTGAAGATGATGTTTCTAAAACATTGCAGTTAATTAAACCTTATAGTGAATATGGTGTTGTTTTCCAACTTGACGATGTAGTTAGTTTTCAGTGGATTCCAAACTCTCATTGTGTAGGTGCTGCTCAATTACAATTGATTTTGTCAGATGGATTGAAGACAAAGAAAATTCTGTATACATCTGATCTTGGTGCTTTGAATACGAAAAATCATTATGTAAGAAATACTGAAATTCCAGCAATGTTCAATGATGTTGCCATTATGGAAAGTACATATGGAAGTAGAGAAAAAGTAAATAAGAAAACCAGGGATTTTGACGTTGAGCATTTGAGAGTAGCTGTCAATACTGTATTGGAGCGAAAAGGTACTCTTCTGCTGCCATGTTTCAGTTTTAGCCGGACACAAGAATTATTTACTGTTCTTTATTTGATTTTTGGCTGTGACGATTCATTCAAAGCTGATGTAGTTGTTGATTCAAAACTCAGTTGTGAAATTTCTGACTTATATGAAACCATACTTAAAGGTGAAGATCTGGAATTGTGGATGAAAGTACGAAATTGGAAAAATGTTGTTTTCTTATCTGAGAAAGAAGAATCCAAAATGTGCCAGAATGATACTACTCCGAAGATTGTATTGTCATCCTCTGGATTCTGTACAAATGGTAGAATTGTAAACTATTTACAAAAGTTCTTGTCCGATCCAAACAGTATGGTTGTATTCTCTGGATATGTTGGCGATAATCCTTCATATCTCTCCTATCGAATCAAGAACTATAAAGACTACAAGAAACTGACAATCAATAAAGTGCCGGTTGTAAATAGGGCTGACTGTATATCGCTTTCTACTTTCAGTAGCCATGCCAATAGAGATGACTTGATTAAGTTCGGTAGTTCTTTGAATACAAACAAACTTATCTTGGTTCATGGTAGTGAAGAAAGCAAAAAGTCACTATCTGAAAGTTTGAGAAAAGAAATTTCTAAAAATAATAAGACTTTCAGAGTCTTATGTTCAAATAAAGGAATGAAAATTTCGTTGTAATCTTTTATAGCATGGGTTGGAAACTCCCCATGCTTTTTTATATGGGAGATTGGTGGAATTGGTAGACACGCTGCGTTAAGGGCGCAGTGCCGTTATTGGCGTGTGGGTTCGAGTCCCACATCTCCTACTCCCACTATTCTATAGTGGAAAAATTGCATAAAGAAAGAAGGTTTGACAAATGGGTGTTACAAAAAAACAGCAAGTGGAAAAATCACTCGCTTCTGACGTTTCAGTAAATAGCGATGTTACGCTTGAAAAAATCTCTGCCAAAGAAGAACCAGATGATTACGTTTGTCAGACTTGTGGTAAGCACTATAAAAAAAGAAAAGGCAATTTCTCTCCATCTAAGTCACCGATTTATGCCGGTACAGATGGATATATGAACACATGTAAAAATTGTGTTGATGAATTGTTTATACATTACACTAATTTTTTCAATGGTAATGAAGAACGTGCTATTGAAAGAATATGCCAGTTGTTTGATTTGTACTTTAATGAAAGTGCCCTTGCTGCATCAAGAAAAATCAGTGAGGATCGTAGTCGTATTTCTGTATATATCAGCAAGATACAGATTAAACCTCATACTGGAAAAACATATAGCGATACTTTGATTGAGCAAAAATCAAACTCTATCAATTCAGCCGATGACGTTGCTGAATATAGTGGATTGGATGCTACTCAGTTGAAAAAAGCTGTTGGTGTTTGGGGATTTGGCTTTGAGCCGGAACAGTATGGTATTTTGAATGATATGTTTGATGATTGGAAGTCTAGGGTTGTTATTGATGGCAAGACAAGAGAAACCCTTGTAAGGGAACTGTGCATTATCAAGTTACAGATGAACCTTGCATTGAAGGATAATAATGTTGAGCTTTACACAAAGCTGATGAAAACATATCAAGAGACTATGAGATCCGCAAACTTACAGCCGAAGCAAGAAGATGAAAATGATAAAGCATCTGAAAAACCAATTGGTGTAATGATTAAAATGTTTGAGGATGAACGTCCGATAGATAAGTGCCGACCAGAATGGGAAGATGTAGACGGTATTGTAAAATATATCACTATCTATTTCTTAGGGCATTTATGCAAGATGTTGAAATTAAAAAATAAATACTCAGCTCTTTATGAAGAAGAAATGGCTAAATACAGAGTTGAGATTCCTGAATTAGAAGAAGCTGATGATGAAGATATCTTTGATTTCATTGTAAACGGCGGTGACGCTGATGGAACGAAAGAATAAAGGTAGTTTATCGGACTCTAAATACGACAAAATAATGTGTGGTCTGAATATATGGATAGGCTACTATCGTGCAAACCCTGTACGATTCCTTATTGATTATTACGGTATGGAGTGGATTCGCCCATTCCAACAAGTGCTAATCACATTTATGTTCAGATTCAATAATTTTATGACTATTGCGAGTCGTGGTATGGGTAAGTCCATGATCGTTGCTGCTTTCCTATGTGCCTATTGTACACTATATCCTGGTGTCAAGGTATGTATTGCTGCCGGTCAACGTGGTCAATCAATTAACGTCCTCTTGAAGATTGTAGAGGAATTTATGCCACAATCTCCTAATCTAAGGAATGAGATACTCAAAGCAAATACTTCTCCCTCAGAGGGATTTATATATTGGAAGAATGGTTCTGTTATAAAAGTTGTAACGGCAAGGGATTCTGCCCGTTCTGCTAGAGCAAACATCATTATAATGGACGAGTTTAGACTTATTGATAAAGGTGTCGTTGATAAGGTACTGAGAAAATTCAAAGCCGGACAACGTAGACCTAACTTCTATAATAAAGAAGAATACAGCGATAAGGTTGAAGAAAATAAGGCTAAATATCCAAAAGAACCTAATAAAGAGATTTATTTGAGTAGTGCATACTACAAGTATCATTGGTCTTGGGCAAAGTTCAAGGCATTTTTTAAATCCATGATTAAAGGCGAAAGCTACATGGTCGTTGGATTCCCGTATCAATTACCTGTTTATGAAGGATATTACCCAGAAGAACAGATTCGTGAAGAAATGCAGGAAGATGACTTTGATAGCATTGCATGGTCAATGGAGATGGATTCTCTTTTCTTTGGTAGTTCTGAAAAGGCTTTCTATAACTTTGAAACTGTAGATAAGATTCGTAAGATTCAGAGAGCATTATATCCGAAGCCTTATTATGCACTGTTGAATGACAGTAAGTATAAGTATGAACCAAAAAGAAATGGTGAGATACGTCTTTTATCAATGGATATTGCGACACAAGGCGGTTCTAAAAATGACGCTACTTGTTTTACACTGATGCAATTGCTTCCAACTTCAAGCAATCAATATATTAGAAATGTTCTGTATATTACTACATTAGATGGTGGTCATACATTTGACCAGGCTTTAAAAGCAAGGCGGTTATTTGAGGATTTCGATTGTGATTACATAATCGTAGATACAAATGGTGTCGGTATTGGTGTATTCGATAACCTTGTTATTGAACAGGTTGACGATGAAAGAAATACTGTATATCCGGCATGGTCGTGTATCAATGATGACAAAATGGCTGAAAGATGTAAAGATCCTGAAGCAGAGAAAGTCATCTACAGTATTAAGGCTACTGCTAAATTCAACTCTGATGCTGCAGTATATCTTAGAGACTGTATCAAACGTGGAAAGTTACGACTTCTTATCAATGAAATAGATTCTAATGATATTTTGAATCGTAGTAAGGCTTTCCAGAATTTATTAGTTGAAGATCAAGTAATGTTCCAAGAACCATTTTATCAGACAACTGCCATGATTAAAGAAATGATTAACTTGGACTACACTGCTACTGACGGAAAAATTAAAGTCGTTGAAGTGGCTGGTATGAGAAAGGATAGATACTCTTCTATCTCCTATGCCAACTATATTGCAAATGAGCTTGAAAGAGACATGCGTAATATTGAAGACGAATACGGATTTTCAACTTTTATCAATTAAAAAATTAGGAGGTAGATAGATGCCAGAACAGAATGAAGTGGCAGCTTCTACTACCAAAAAGCGTGGTAGATCATCTGCACCTAAACGTAAGGCAAACACGAATAATCGTGCTAACCATAATGTAGAAACAAATGCTTATGCCTATAATACTACATTACCTTATATCTATTCTGTCTTAGGGGATTTTCTTGATGCCTCCCCATATACGATAAAGGATATTAGAACATTTTCTAAAAATCCCCAGTATTACAACAAACAGTTAAGAGATTTGGCTTGGTGGGCGTATAACACTAACGGTAGTGTAAGGAGTGCCGTTAATTATATTGGCTCTATGCACACTCTTGATAAGGTAATTGTTTGTAAGAATAGAAAAAAGCGTCCGAGAAATTTTGAAAGAAACAGACTCAAAATGTTATCTGTTCTTGACAAAATCAATTATAAGCAACAAATCAGAGACAATCTGATGAAAAATGCAAATGATGGAACTGCTTTCTACTATTTTGAAACTGCAAACAGACCTATTAGCAATGAGAAATTCATATCTGATTATCAAATGGCTAATATTGTTGAGATAAATGAAATTGGTATGGATGTTTCTATTATTCCTTTGCCTGTTGATTGGTGTAGAATTTGTGGCAGAGTAGGTAATCATTATCGTATGGCTTTTAATTTGAGATATTTCGATCAATTCAATGACAGAGAATTAAAAGCACGATTACAAGCTATGCCGAAAGAAATTCGTGATGGATATAATCAGAATAAAGGCAGCATCAATAATTGGATTATACTTGACGATACAAAAACTATCGTTACAAAAGTAAATGCTGCAATTAACCAGCCCTGGGGTGTACCAATGGCTGTAACTGCCTTTGATGATATTATGTATGCTGAGTATTTTGTCAATACTAAACGTACAGTTTTGGATTCAATCAATAATCAGATTATTTATATGACATTCCCGGAAGGAAAAGAAAAAGGAACGTCATCTCTTACAAAAGACCAACAGAGAGAACAGCATGAAAAAGTAAAAGAGGCTGTTATCACTCGAAGAAGTCAGTCTGGTATATCTTTCTTCTCCCTTGCAAGTGGAACTAAGATAGACAAAATGGACGTTGATATAGATATTTTCGATGAGAAAAATGAAGCATCTATTAAGGACGCTGTGCCTGGTGCTTTAGGTATCAGTTCTGCCAGTCTTGACGGTAATACAAAAGGTAATTATGCAACTGCTTCTCTCAACTTAGAGCTTGTTGCAAGCAATACCTACACATGGGTTGAGAATTTCATGTTTGAACTTAATAAATGCATTAACGCAAATATTATCATGGATTCTTCTTGTGTGGTTGATTGCTATATTTTACCTACAACCTTTGCAAACAGAGATAAACAAGTAAAATACATGCAGGATTTATATTCTCATGGTAAGGGATCTCTGACCGCTTGGGTAAGTGCAACTGGGTTTGATCCAGATGCATATATCTCTCTGCTTGACTATGAGTTAGAGTCTGATTTTGAAAACAAATATCCTGTTCATGCTACATCATTTACAATGAGTGGTCGTGATGAAGCAGATAGTAAAGAAAGTGGTCGTGAAACAGTAGATTTTGCGACAAATGAAAATACGATACAATCACAATCTTCTGGTTCAAACACCAATCCTAAACCAAGTACAGATTAGGAAGGAAGATTATGTGCATGACAGAAACAAATTCTGTAGTGAAATGCAAATCAGTTTTTAAGCCTGGTGTTGCAAGGCATTTAATCAAAATGGGAAATCCTGTTTATGATATCAAGCCGAAGAAAGAAAATCCAGACGCTTCTATTTTCATATTTGTGGAAACGGAAAAATTTGTAAATGATTTCACTACTATTTTAAGTACATCTGAATAGATGTTTATTACGTTATTGTTAGAAATGGCACTTTAGGGTGTCTTTTTTATTGCAATAAATTATACAAAAAGGTGGTACATATCATGGAAATGGAAAAAAGATTTTTAGAAATTTCACAAGCCACCAACCCAAATGGACGCAGACGAGTCAAAATTGTTTTGCATGAAATTTACCCCGATAACACACGTTGGAATATCAATGGTATCTCCTATCTTGAACAATACACAAGAGACAATGCAGATACCGTAAAAGGTATGCCATTATGCGCTGAGTTCCTGGATAATGATAAAGAAATTCCATATGGTCATGGATTGACTGGTCAGATTAAAAATATGCCGGTATTTGAAGATTCTGTGCAAGTAGGTGTGTTTGAGGACTGGTCGATTGAAGACATTGAATTGGAAGACGGAATGCATAGATGTTTATGTGGTGTTGGCTACATAAATGAAGCAAGATATCCAAAATTCGTAAAATGGATTGAGGATAAGATTGCTGATGGCATTACTATTCGAGGAAGTGTTGAATTTGTTGGTACAAAGGAAAATGACGGTGAAATAATTTATGATGGCGGTTGGAAAGAACAAGGTCGTATCCCTATGATTTATGATTATAGTGGATATTGTATCTTATCCGTAAAACCTTCCGATTCGACTGCCGTATTAGTTGAACTTAACCAGTTCAATCGTAAAAACTTGGAGGTTATTGAAATGAATGAAGAAATGATGAAAGCACTTTCTGATTTAAAAACTGACATTATTTCAGAATTTCAGGACACTAGAAAAGTTGAAGTAAATTCACAGGTTGCTAGTCTTGAATCACAGGTTGCAGAACTCAATTCTAAGATTGATGAGCTGAATGCTTCTATCAAAGAAAAGGATGAGGAAATTTCTGAACTTAACCAGAAATGTGAAAAATCTGAAAGTGATGCCAAAGCAAAAGAGGACGAGCTTGATGCGAAAAATAAAGAGCTGAATGCCCTTGTTGAGACACAGGCTGCAGAACTCAATGAACTGAAGAAAGCAAATAAAATCGCTGAGTTAAATAGTGCCCTTGCAGACTATACAGATGAGCAGAAAGATTTTGCCAAAGAAGAAATCGAAGCATTCAATGCTGATCCGTTCTCTGTAGAGATCAATTCAATCGTAACAAAGATTGATGCAACTGCATATAAGAAAATTCGTGAGGAAAATGCAAAGAAATCTCTTGAAATGAACTCAATGAAAGACGAATTTGATGGCATTATGTCAGCAATTGATCCTATCGTCAAAGATGATAATTCCGTTGACGATTTTGATTGTTTTGCTTAATCAAACAAAAATAATGGAGGAACGTGACCATGTTAAAATTTAGAGAAATTGGTACATACAAAAATGCCGTTAATGTTGGTTACTGCACAGCAGACGTTAAGCTGCATAACGGTAATGTTGTAACTTTCGATAGAGCTACAAAGAAAGCTGCTGTTCCTACTGATGGAAAAGAAGCAGGGCTTGCAATTGTTATGAACACTATCGACAAACCTGAGACTCTTACACCAAACGATTATGTAATCGAAGTTGGTGAGAATCCACGTTTATTTGTTCTTACTTCACTGAAAGGAAGAATTATTGACATGGATATGGATCAGGTAGATGGCACATACGCAGATATTGCTGTTGGCGATTTCCTTGTTGCAGAAGCCAGTGGAAAACTGAAAGCTGTAAAGAAAGCCACAGGAGTAGCTGACTACAAAGAATATTTTGTAGTAAGCGAGAAAACAAGTTTCAACGGTGAAGGACTTGCTGTTGAGGTTGTTATTGCCTAATTGTAACTTAATACACTAATTGGAGGAACGAAACAATGAGAAATATCGTTGAATTAAATACTTCTTTTGAATTAGCAAATCCAGTAAAAGATGATGTAACTATCAAGGATCAGGCTAAATTCAAACAGATGGTTGAAATCTGTTCTGCCCTGTTCACTGGTACAGATGCCGGTAAATATGGAACACAGAAAGATGCTGTAGCAAAGAAACTTTCTGCACTTGGAGAAGCTGCAGCTATGGGTGATTTCAAAGCTAGAGCTGAAATCAATACAATCGTTAAGTTCATTATTGAGCCGAAACTGCTTGAGGCTATGAAGATTTATGATTTCTTAGGAAATTATCATGAACTTGCTTACCATGAACAGCCGAAGGTTAAAACTTACAACTACGAAGGAATTGACGCTCGTATGCAGGCTGCAAATTCTGATGTAAGTTTTGCTGGAAGAAACTGGATGGAATATCCTGTTGCTACAAGAACCATTTCTGCTGGTATGGCTATTGATTACCGTGAACTTGCTTCTGGTAACTTCGATGGAACAATCGCAGAGGAAATGGCTCAGGTTCAGGTTGATATGAACAACAAAGGTGTAGCATACGTTCTTGGTGTTCTGAAGAAATCTCTTGCAAACAACACTAAATATGTGAAGAACTATAGCACATATTCAGGAACTCTTCCTACAGAGGATGAAGTTGCTGAAAGAGTTGCATTTACTCGTAAAATGGGTAAAGTTGCCATCTTAGGTGACTACAGCTTAATCCAGGAAATCAGTGGATGGAACGGATATAAAACTGTTGGTGATACTAAGATTCCATTCTATAGCCCATCACAGGTAGATGAAATCGCCAAAGCCGGTGTAAACGGATTCTACAAAGGAAGCACACTTGTAGAACTTGAAAATCCGTTCAACTATACTAAACCGCTTGCTGACAAGTCTGGATTCGAGACTTACTACGCAGATGATGAGCTGTACTTCACTGCTGCTGGTAATAAATCTCCACTGAATATCTTCAGACGTGGCGGTATCACAACAATGAGCGGTACAGACGTTGAAACAGGTACAGTCAAAACACGTTTTGATGTTGAACTTGGTGCTGACGTTGTAAAAGGTCGTGAATTTGAGATTGGTTTACTTGCTAAACAGTCTTAATCAAGCATAAATAAATGTATGAGCATGGGGGAAATCAATTTTCTCCATGCTTTCATTATTAAAGGAGTTATACATCAATGGACGAAAAAGTTATTGAAAAAAGCGCAAATGTTGTAACTAAGACAACGAAAGCAAAAACACCACGTGCAAAAACAAAGACACGTACTGTCAATGATCTCTCTCTTAGCGATAGAGTTTCTATTGATAATTTATGTGCATGGACTGTTGGATTTGTTTCTGAAGAAAATGGGAAAACAATTCTAATGGGTTCTAATATTAAAAACTATAAGAGATTAACACTCGCAGAAGTTGATTCACAAGTTAAAATCGGAAATATTGCATTTTGTGGAGTCGATGGGCTTGGCTCTCATGCTGCTTTTAAAATCAATGATCCACTCGTAAGAGAATATGTTTTCGGAGAAGATATTTCGCCGGTTCAATTAACAGTGGATGCAGTGAATGATTTGTTTGCATCTAAGAGTAAGAAAGAATTCCATGATAAACTTTCTTCTTTGGTTGTAACAGAATCAGAAAAGAAAATGATTGCAATTATGTGTTCAGATAAGGACTTATACCCTTCTGTCAACACTGATGAAGTTCCGTCTTATATGCTTGCTGAAATTGAGGCAGTCAGTGGATTAAATCTCGATTAAAAATAATTGGAGGTGCATTCAATGACATCATATACAGACGTTGTATCTGCATTTGAATCAATCATTAAATGTAAGTATGTACTTGCAGACGGATTAGTTCGTCAATGGTTCTTGAATGCATTAGGTGAATATGAACTAAATATTGATTCTTTAGGATTTGATAAACAAGATTTAGTATTTACCCCACCCTCTTCTGATTCAGATTCTTTCGATGACAATGGTGATTTGAAAAACTATGTCATTTTGAGTCTGGCTGAGATTATGAAGTCTTACTATATGCAACAAGAGGTAAGGCGTGTAAATCAGTTAAATAATATCATCGGTAAAGATATCAGTCTTAACGGAACTGGTGATACAAAGAAATACACAAGAGCGGAAGCTGATGCAATAGATTCAAAAATTGCAGACCTTTACACAAAGCAAAAATGTCCAGCTTATACATAGGCGGTGATATTTATGGCTGTGGATTGGTATTTAATGGATCAACCACCTATTTATAATGGTGGTTTTGAGGGCGAAGAATTTTTCGCTTATGCACAAGATGGGTTTAAGGAAATGCTTGATACCACTATGTTGTGCGATAATGTTGAGTTTATAAACAGTGATTTTTCTGTTATTACTCCCGGCAAGGCAATTATACAGAGTGTTACGCCAGACACACAATTGAAAGCTGAAGACAGACAAATTTTAGTGCCGATTGGAACTTTACAAACATACTCTTACATTCGTTTTGAAGATGAAATTTGGATTATTGCTTCTGAACCAAGTAATAATAAATTTTATGAAAAGGCAGTTCTTAAAGTTTGTCACAATCAGTTACGATGGCAAGATCCAGAAACCAAGAAAATATTTGAATATTGGTATTGGTGTGAAGATGTGACACGGTATAGTTCTGGTGTCTTCAAAGGAAATATTGTTATCACTTATGATAAGCAGTATAGCCTTTTACTGCCAATGGATAAAAATACAAGAAGGCTTCATGACGGTATGCGATTTATGTTGGAAATGTCCAACGATGTACCGTTGGTATATAAACTCACAAAATTCAATGGTTTAACAAACAACAATAAAAATGTAAAGTTGTTAAATCTGTCATTGACTCAAACTGTATACGATGAAAATACAGACAGTGTTGATATGATGCTTGCAGATTACAAACAAAATAATGTTGAGCCTACTGAAAAGTACGGTTATACTTGCGAACTTACATATAAAGCTGACACTATCAGTTTATCATCGTTTGAAAAATACTCTGCTACATTTTATGACAACGAACATAATGTGGTAGATGATATCGAATATCATTGGGGAATTTCTGATAATGATTTCGATGAGAAAGATTTGGTATTAACTACTGGTGACAATTTTGTAAAAGTTACTGTAAAAAACAATCGTGATTTGGTTGGAAAGCAATTCCACTTAAATGTTCTTTCATCGGTAGATACAATATTGGCATCTGTTGTTATTACGATTACCGCTTTATGGTAAATGAGGTTTATTATGGAAGATTTTGACATTAACTCTTTTAAATCTGCGGTAATAAATACAATTGTCGAAAATAACGAGATTATTTTTAATCTCGATAAGGAATATATAGATGCCGGTGGTGGTCTGCTTTATAAGAAAATTTTCCCTTATTTGCAGAATCCAAAGACCATTGAGAAAACCTCTCCATTCATCTGTTTCAAGGTCGATCATGTGAGAAACCAACAATATTTTTTGGAAGAGATAAAAGTGGTCATATATATTGTCTGCCATGAAAAGGCAATGGCACAAAGAGTGCAGAGCTATAAAACAAAGGAATATCTATCGGGTACAGTTATTGATATTTTGGGTGAAGAATTGAAAAAAACTTTATCTGGAATGGAAACAAATTGGATTGGTGAATTGACATGTGCAAGCAATACTGAGGAAGTATTGTACTATGAATACCCATGCAGAATACTTACGTTTACTGCAAAGAAGGAATCATATGGACATCAGTAACGAATCTTTATATCAGTACCTTATATATAGCTCACCAATTTATTATACCGAAGATTTAGTTTTATACCCTGTAAAAATGGGTAATGTGCTTGATTTCAATTTATATAAGTCAAGTATTATTGTTCGCAAAAACAGTATATTTCCAGTAAAGAAAATCATCAAGATGCCATATCTTGATTTTTTATTTTACTGTCATAACAACGTAGAATTAGCAAAAGAATTTAACATGCCATTTCTCCCTTACTACTATTCTTTTGCACTTCGGCTTTTACAGCTTGTATTTAAGGATCAAGAGGTATTGGCTAGTTCTACACAAGGGGGATTCAGAATAAATGGCAATGTTATAACCGCCGATCAGTTCGATGATATTCGGAGAATTATTATCCTACAAAATGGTATTGATTTTGACATTGATGAATTCATTCACTACGACACTGAACAGGAATTAAAGAAAGCCCAGGATGCTATATCTGGCAAAGATAAAGTCTCTCTTGAAGATTATATTGATTCTGTTTGTGTTGGAATGGACTTAACCGAAGAAAAAGTTAAGGGGCTAACTATTCGTAAGTTCTGGCGATATGTTAAACGAATAAATAAGCGTGATATTTTCAATGTTATGAAATCTGCTGAAAGTACGGGATTTGTAAAATTCAAAGAACCCGTCCAGTATTGGATGACTGAACTTGATGAGAGCGATAAGTTCAAAGATGTGAAAACAGATGCCATGTCATTAAAGAAAATGATTAGTGGCTGATGATTTATAAATCAGGAGGAATTTGCAATGAATACAAAGGGAAAAGAATTCGTTGTTTCAGTTGCCGACTTTGCATTTTACATCAATGGTGTATTAGCTTGTACAGGAGTGACTAACCTTAGTTCTTCTATTTCTGTATCTATGCAGGAACAGGCTGTAAATGCTGGTAAAGGTAATAAGAAAGTATTCTCATACAAATATGGTAGAGAACTTACAGCAGAACTTGAAGCTGCTGACTGGAAACTTGAGTACATTGCTTTACAGGCTGGTTCTCAAATTTCTAAAGGACTCAAAGATTCATATAGTCTTAATGAGTGCGTAACACTTGTAGCTGGAAAAGGTACAATTGACCATACACCTCTGACTGGTGCAAAAGTTGGTGTAGAACTTCCAAACGGTACATTCGTAGAAGTTACAGCCGATGGTACTTCAATTGACTTGACATCATATGGTCTTACAACTGAAAAAGTAAAATGTACATATCAGTACAATGCTATTTCAAAACGTATTACTATTGATGCAGAATCAACACCTTACATTGGAAAACTTGTTCTTCAGGCAGACAAGCATAACAGTAAGAAAGGTAAAGTTGGTGTCGTTGAAATCGTAATTCCGTCTTACTCACTTGACGGTAACTTTGATATCTCATTCACACCTGATGGTGTAGTAAGTACAAAGTTATCTGGTAGTGCCCTTGCTGTCGAAGGTGACGCTTGTGAAGATGGTAGTGCCGTATATGCATACATCTCTGAAATTGATGATGACAATACAGATATGGCTGTTTCTGAAATTGCTATCTCTGCACCGGCTACAACAATTAAGACTGGTGCAAACATGACACTTTCAGTTCTTGGTATTATTGGAGTTATGTATAAACCTACAGAGCTTGATCCAAAGGATTGTACATTCTCAATCGTAGATGCCGGAAACACTGCATTGACTGTAGGTGCAAAAACTGGTGTTGTGAGTGGTGCAACTGCATCTGGTACAGCAACAGTCAAAGCCGTTTACAATGGACTCGAAGACACAATTGAGATCACTGTAACAAAATAATTTCAGTAACTATATGTAGGTGGGTTTATACCTGCCTACATTTTTATTAGGAAGAAGGAGCTGAGATTATGACAGATGTAAAAGAAAATACAACTGAGATTGTTCAAGATAAAGGAAAAAATAAAGTTGAAACAAAATCAAGTACACCGAAACGAAAAGCATCTCTTACCAAAGAGTGTGACGTATTAGTATACAATGAGCGTACTAATACCGCTATCATTTCTTTTGATGGTTTCGGGTATGAATTAACTGGTATATCAAAAAATCCTGGTAATAAAATTTCTGTCAAATATTCGGGAGATATTCATTCTCCGAATTTTAAAGTTGAGAAGAAATAATGTGTAAATATGCATACATTCAGCTTAATGAAAAAACTAAGCAGAATATGATTTATTGTTCTGGTGGTGTGAAGATAAACTCAGAAGGTTTATGTGTCTGCCAAAGATATTGTAAAGACAAATCTTGTTATATCCCACATAATCAAGATAAAATGCATTGTAAATATTACGAGGATTGTTAGCAAGTGTGGTGTTTTTATTAAGCACTGCACTTGTGTATGATACCTATTAAAGAGGTTAAAAACTGTTTTGGCTTTTTTAATGGGTATCATTTTTTATCGCAAATTATACAAATGTTTATCCACCATAATTATTAAAAAGTTCGTTTACAAAAGGAGATCTAAATTATGACTATTAAAGAAGTAGCAAAAATGTTCAATGTGAATACAGAGAAAAGTAGAGCAATGAAGAATAAACGTAAGGCTAAAGAAATCATGGAAAAAATCCTGATGTGCCCGAAATGTAAACAGCCGATGAACTGGGTAGAGGGTACGAATATTTGTGCGTGTCCTACATGTACATATACTATTGGCAAGAAAGAAAACAAAGAAATTTATAGTGTTTCTAAAACTCTTTCCGATAAGAGCCGTAGATTCCTGGAAAACAACTATTCACAGTTTGCTAAAGAAAGTACAGAGGTGTAATTTATGAGAAAATATACTGATGAATCAACATTTGAATTAAACGGAAAACACATAGTTTTTAGATATGTGTCCTCTCCTACTCTTTCACAGAAAATGGACATTGTTGATGATATCGTTCACGGTGTTATCAATGATACCGTAGGGTATGAGCCTATTCTGTTTGATTATTTTGTAGCTGTTTCTCTTGTAAATAATTTGACTGATATTGCATTGCCAGAGTCTTTTACTGAAAGTGCGGATTTCATCGAGAAAACACGCATTGGACAGGTTATCAAAGAAACAGTTAATATAAAAGATGTTATTGATGCTGCTGAAAGAAAAATTGATTTTGAGCGGAGCAAACTTGTCAATACATCAAAACTGGACGAATTATTTGAGGTGTTAATTTCTATCGCCAATAAATATTCTTCCACATTAGAGAATTTAAACACTGATGATTTCATGAATAAACTACAGAATGTAGCAGAGCTTGCAAAAATGCCACAAGATGATGTAGTTCGTGGAATTTTAGCGTATGAGAATTCTCAAAAAGAACAAGACAATACTAAAGTCGAATAAGAAGAGGGTTACTCCCCTCTTCTATTTTTTACGCTTTTAAGAAAGAGGGTTAGTAACATGGGTAGAACAACAATTTATAACAAAATTACAAACGAAGAATCTATCAAGAAAATCAATCCAAACAATAAACAACTTTGTGAAGATTTTCTTGAATATCTTGCGTCTATTGATCGTGCCCCTTCCACAATTAACGGGTACAGAAACGACCTAGAAATTTTCTTCTGCTGGAACTTAGAATACAACAACAATAAATTTTTTGTTGATATCAAGAAACGTGAGCTTGCACGATTCCAGGGATATGCAATCAATGAATGGGGTTGGAGTCCGAAAAGAATTCGTAGGGTAAAATCTGCTATCAGTAGCATGTCAAATTATATTGAAAATATTTTACAGGACGAAGACGAAGATTTTGAGAATTTCCGCTCTATCATTGGAAAGATTGAATCTCCGAAGAACGAAGCTGTTCGTGAGAAAACCATTATCCCAGATGATGACGTAGATAAATTCTTGGATAAATTAGTCAGTGAAGAACGATATCAACAGGCATGTGCTTTTGCTTTGGCTGCAATGAGTGGTGCTAGAAAATCAGAATTGTTGAGATTCAAAGTTGAATACTTCGATGAGAACAATATTGTTTATGGTGGTCTGTATAAGACTCCTAAGATTAAAACTAAGGGAGCTGGTAAAACAGGTAAACAGCTCAATAAATATGTACTTTATGAGTTTAAGAAATACCTTGATTTATGGATGGAACAACGCAAGAAACAAGGTATTGAGAGTGAATGGCTTTTTGTACATAGATGTGGTGATGGTTCTTATGCACAAATGAAAGTCAGTACCCTTGATAGTTGGGCGAACATCTTCTCAAATGAATTAGGTGTAGATTTTTACTGGCACTGCATGAGACACTATCTCAACACAAAATTATTGAAGCTGAATATCCCGGCAAATGTTGTTCAGGAATTTTTCGGATGGAGTAGTTCAGACATGGTTAATCTCTACAACGATAGCGAGGTTTCCGAAGAATTCAGTAAGTATTTCACAAAAGATGGAATTGTTGAAGGTAAGAGTTCGTCTTTAAGTGATTTATAATTAGGCAATAATAAAGGAGGACTACCATGAAAAAAGCAAATAGCATGGCAGAACTTGAACAGTTGATCTTGAATGAGATGCAAAAAGCCATGACGGTTGTACATTCAAAATCTCTCAAAGATACAGAGAACGAAGTCCAGTCTTTCTATTCGCAGGGTTCTCCTAGTATTTATAAAAGAACTGGAAAACTTGGAAAGAGTGTTAGGAACTATGGTGTTTCTAAATACGGAAAAAATGTTCATTTCTATATTTGGTTGGATAGAACTTACAGTTATGTAGTTCCAAATCCAGACTTTATAGAAAAAGGATTTTCAAGTTATTTTTCAACCCATATGGTATTTGATGCTGCCGAAGCTGGTACAGCGAATATCAAAGGTCGTTCTGGCTTCTGGGCAAGATCAGAACAGAAAATTCAATCTGACTTAGACAGTACATTTAGTAGTTTCTTTAGATAAGGGGAGGTGAAGTTATGTCAGATTTTATTGCTCACGTTATAGCGGAGCTTGATACCGCCAAAGCACAGCAACAAATGAATGCTTTCACAAATGCAAAGCACAAAATTGATGTTGATGTAAATTTGGTGTCCAAAAATGGAAATATAAACGGCTATTTGAATCAGATAAAATCACAATTTGGTCAGGCTGGTAATGTTGCTGGCAATAATTTCGCCAGAAATGCTAATGCGTCTTTAAACAGTATTGATTTAAGTAGAACGAAAACAGAAATAAAAAATCTACAAAATTCATTGCAGAATTTTGGTTTTAATAAAAGTTCCATATCCAATATTACAAAGGAATTGGATAATTTAAAAGTTACTGTAACTGGCATAAGTCACGAATTAAACGGTGATCGCTTAAATGTTACTGTAACTGGTGTGGATGATTTAGGTCGTGCAGTAACAGCTATGCAATCATTCAGCGCACAAACTGGTGATTTGATAAATACGTCTTCCAGAGTACGTGAATCTTTTAGGCAGATGTTTACTGGTGCGGATGTGTCAAAATTAAACTCCGATATTGCATCACTTAATGCTGGGTTTGTAAAGCTGAAAGGTGATACAAATAGTTATTCTGCAGAACTGTCAAAATTAAAATCTGAATTAGCTGGTATTGGTAATATATCTGGACTAGATAAACAACAAGCTGAATTTGACAGAATAACACAAGAAGTTGGAAAACTTAAACTTGCTTATAAAGAAGCAAAGGCAGAAAATGATTCTCTTGCAGCATCACAGCAATTGTTATCTCAGAGAACAGTTTTGGGTAATCAAATTGAAACCTGGATGAACAAAAATACGATAGCTGCTAGAAAGTACAAGAATGAACTGAAAGATATACAAACAGCTTTGGCTAATGCCACTACTGGTAGCGCACTTAAAGATGTAAATAGACAATTTACAGAATTAAAAACTACTGCTGCTGCGTCTGGAAGTCTCGGCAAGGGCGTATTTGCTACATTAAAAGACAATATGACAAGTCTTAGTCCTTTGTTTGGTATGGGGGCTATGATTAACACCGCCATTCGTGGATTGAAAGATATGTATTCAAATGTAGTAAATATTGATAGTGCCATGACAGAATTGAAGAAAGTTACAGATGAAACGGATTCCGCTTATTCTAGCTTTCTTACAAATGCTTCAAAGCGTTCTGTAGAACTTGGCACGACTATTACCGACTATGTAAATTCAACAGCTAACTTTGCACGACTTGGTTACTCAATGGCTGACGCTACACAGCTTTCAGAAGTTGCCAATATCTATAGTGTTGTTGGTGACGAAATTTCTGGCATTGATGAAGCAAGTTCCAGTGTAATTTCAACAATGCAAGCATTCGGTATACAAGCCAATGATGCTATTTCTATTGTTGATAAATTCAATGAAGTAGGTAACAGATTTGCTATCAGTTCCGGCGGTATTGGTGATGCCTTAACAAGATCCGCATCTTCAATGGCTGCTGCAAATAACACTCTTGATGAAACCATAGCGTTGATTACTGCTGCTAATACAGTAGTCCAGGATGCGCCAAGAGTGGGTAATGCTTTCAAGACAATTTCAATGCGCATACGTGGCGCAACAACTGAGCTTGAAGAAGCTGGTCTGGAAACAGACGGTATGGCAGAATCAACCGCTAAACTTCAAGCAGAAATAAAAGCATTATCAGGCGTAGATATTATGCTTGATAAAAACACCTTTAAGTCTACATATCAAATCATGGACGAGTTATCTCAGAAATGGAAAGACTTAACGGATATTCAACAGGCAAGTATTACTGAATTGCTTGCCGGAAAACATCAAGGTAATGTAATGGCATCTCTTATGGAGAACTTTGATATTGCAAGACAAGCCCTTGATGTGTCCATGAATTCTGAAGGTTCTGCAATGCAAGAACACGAAAAATACATGGATTCTATCGAAGCAAGAGTAAATCAGCTCAAAGCTGCATGGGAAGGACTTTCAAATTCTTTCTTAGATTCTGGTTTCGTAAAAGGCGCAGTTTCTGGTCTTACGGAAATTGCGGAAGCGATCACTACAGTAATCGACCACATTGGTACTTTGGGAACAATAGGTGCTGGTGTTGGAATCGTAGCACTAATTAAAAATTTTGGTAAAGAATTTGCCCTCTATGGGTGTGAATCCATAGATGCATAAACTTTCAAACTGCTGGGAAATCTTAATAATTCAACACTACAACGTAATCCTAACGGATAGGCGTGATAGTCGCAGAAATGCAGAAAAAAGTTTGAATTTACACTATACGTCAAAATGTATATATGCTAAAAAATAATGCTAAGTATACTGTATAGGACAATGGATAGTCAGCATCCAATCCCCTCTCCTATTTTATAGGTTTGTATCACGTTGGAATTTGTGATAAACGGGAAGGTTCACAGACTGTAAGGGAGTTCGCTTGCCATAGGCAAGTGTGATAGACAGTCGGATAAAACATGATTATATCATAGTCATGTTGATATGCTCGTCAGTAACCAAACTGTCATTGTAGTCCAATACACGAAGTAGCATATCTAATCTTGCAAATAATAATGGTAATAATTTATGCTCTTGGTTTCCATTTGAATCCACAATTTTGACATACATTACGTGGACTGCCAGAGCCAATAAATCCAGTCATTATAGAGAATCCTCTATTTGTGGTTACGATAGCAGTAGATCCACATTTCGGACAAGTAATTACATTTTTGTCTTTAACTATAGCTTTTGCTATTGGTTTATTCTCTAAAACTGTGTTTTTTGAAACAGATTCATTATCTGGCTGAATTTCTACGGTTGCACCGACTGATAAAAAGTGTGACTGTATCAAATCACATTCATCCATGTTGATACCAGATTGAATTACTTGTGGTAAAGATTCAGAAAATTTCTTTGCTTCGGCTAATCCCATGCCGGTAAATTCACGGATTTTGGCAATTGTTTGAACTTTGTTTTTGCCATAATCTGTTAATACAATTTTGTAGAGTTGGTTGGTATTATTTATTTTTAATTCATCAAGTGGATATCCACAATGAATGCAATGTTTTGATTTGTCGGAAATTTCTTTTCCGCACTCAGGACATTTAATAAGTGCCATATTTTTCTCCTTATTGTTTGATATTATTTGTAATTATATCACAAAAATCTGTTTATTACTATTATTATTTGCAAGATTATTATTGGCGATAAAAGATCTTATTGGTGCTATGTCCGCTGCTGGTGGCTTAACTTCTTTAGGTGATGTTGCTGCTGCAGCATCATTAGGTTTTGAAGGTCTTGCTAGTGCGATAGGTATATCTACTGCTGCTTTAGGTGGCTTTCTTGCTATTGCTGCTGGCATCGTTGCTGTTGTTGCCATAGTCGATCTTGTCACAGAATCATTTGATGAAGCCGTAGAAAAAGCAGATAAGTCTCGTAGTGCTTATGAACAAACGGCAAGTGAAGTGGAGTCTTTAGAGTCTCAACTTTCTGAGGTGAAAAATCGTATCTCAGAATTAAATTCTATGGATTCTCTTACTATAACAGAAGAGGCAGAACTTCAAAAATTACAGGCTGAAAACGACCAGCTTGAAAGACAGTTAGCAATCAAACAGAAACTTGCTAATTATCAACAAGGTGTAGCTGCCGAAGATGCGAACCATGTTTTGACGAAAGATTTAACATGGCAAACTGGCGATTTCCTTAAAGATAAAAATGGATATATGATGACTGATACCAATGGTATGCCAATCATGGAATATATGTCTGGTGATATCATTGATCGTGCTACATCTAAACAAGAAAAACTTAATGAGAAGAAAGCAGAGCAAGTAAAACTTGAAGAAGAAATTGCTAACATGGAGCCGGAATATCATAAGCATTTCTGGCAAGCTGATACTGAGTATGAGCAGAAGACAAAGCAGCTTAAAAATCTCAAATCAGATGTTAGTGACTTGGAAAAAGAAGTTAGTGAAGATGTTGAGACAATTAACTCAAACTACTCTTCTCTTTTCTCTACAGACGGTAGTGTACTTCCAGGATATGAAGACACTGTAAATCGTATAAATGATTTATTTGATGCTTACAATAATGTTGATTTATCAGAAGCAGAGAAGAAATTAAATAAAATCAATTCTTTCTTTGA
>ERZ791729.232-NODE-232-length-33500-cov-2.966901_pt1 | contig 33500 bp, 25 predicted proteins | sample MGYA00510043_ERZ791729 | MGnify/ENA primary metagenome ERZ791729 (study PRJEB30046, sample SAMN00715149) | human gut metagenome | study: EMG produced TPA metagenomics assembly of the A metagenome-wide association study of gut microbiota in type 2... | reverse complement strand
CACCGGCAAACGCCTGGAAAGCGCGGAGATTTCCCTTCAATTTTTCCATCTGGCCGAGTTCTTCCCCATTCTGGAAACGGGCTCCCCTGAGGGCGGCGTGAAGCCGGACCGCATCAGGCGGGCGCTGGACCGCCTGGACTCTTCCGCCGGGGAAGCCATCTACATCGGGGATTCCCCCACGGACGTGGACGCATGCCGCGCCGTTCCCATCCGCATTCTTGCCGCAGGATGGGCCGCGGAGGCGGATGTAAAGGGGCTCGAAGAACGGAAGCCTGACTACCTCCTGACCCGCTTTGAAGACCTGGACCGCTTTTTCCGGGAACATGATGGGAATGAGGGCCTTTAATATTGCAATCCCGCAGGAAATCGGACACCATTACTCACCCCGTTAACACCAATCCTTCCATGACTCCCCAGAAAGAATCCGGAAAAGAGGGCCTGAAAATCCTGCTCATGCTCGCCAGCGTCATCGTCATCACGGCCGGGCTGCAGGCGGGGAAGCCGGTGCTGCTCCCCATCGTCCTGTCCGGCTTTCTGGCGATCGTCAGTTACCCGCTGACCACTTTTTTCAAGGGCCGTCTTCGTTTTCCGCACTGGCTGGCGGTAACCTTCACGGTGATCATGGACTTCGGCATTCTTGTGGGCCTGGCCTATCTGGCCCAGTACCTGGGGCAGGACCTGGCCCGGACGGTCACGGTCAAATACCAGCCCCTAATGATGGAGAAAATCCACGAACTCCGCGCCTTCCTCATTGAACGTGACTGGAACAATCTGGCGGACCAGATGCTTCAGGAACTCCCGGACCTGCTCAACGGGCAGCGCATCGTGGCGTTCTCCACGGGGGTGATGGGGCAGCTCGCCTCCATGCTGACCTTCACCACCCTGATTCTGATCCTGATGACCTTCTTCCTGGGAGAAGCCCCCCGCTTCCGGATGAACATCAACAAACTGGGCAACAACAGCGACACGGGCATCCGCAAATTTTCCAAAGCTCTGGCCGGAGTCCAGAAATATCTGATTATCAAGACCTTCATTAGCGCAGCCACCGGACTGCTGGCCTTCCTGCTCTGCTATTACATGAAGGTGGACTTCCCGCTGCTGTGGGGCATCGTGGCCTTCGCGCTCAACTTCATCCCCACCTTCGGCTCCATCATCGCGGCCATTCCCCCCACCCTGCTCGCCATGCTCCTGATCAGCCCCACCGCGGGCATCATCGTAGCCGGCGGCTACCTGGTAATCAACACGGTCCTGGGGAGCTGCCTGGAACCCATGCTGCTGGGCCGCCAATTCGGCATCGTGACAAGCATGGTCCTGCTCTCCGTCATCTTCTGGGGCTGGGTATGGGGCCCCATCGGCATGCTGCTGGCCGTCCCCATCACCATGCTGATCAAGCTCGGGCTGGAAAGCTCCAAGGATCTCGCCTGGATCGCCCAGCTCATCGACAACCCCCCTACGCCCAGATTCCCGCTCCCTCCTCTCCATTCCGGGAAAACCAACGAAAGCACAACCAAGGAATAATCCATGCATTCATTCGCATATAAAAACGGCACGCTCTACTGTGAAAACGTCAACCTCCAGGAACTGGCGGACAAGGAAGGCACCCCCCTGTACGTCTACAGCAAGCAGACCATTCTGAACCATTTCCACCGCCTCAGGGAAGCCCTGGCGCCCCTTAACGCGGAAGTGGCCTACGCCGTCAAGGCCAGCTCCAACATCGCCATCCTGAACCTCATGGCCCGCAATGGCGCAGGGTTCGACATCGTTTCCGGCGGAGAACTCTTTCGCGTCCTCAAGGCCGGCGGAGACCCTTCCAAATGCACCTATGCCGGCGTGGGAAAAACAGAGGCGGAAATCCGCTACGCCCTGGAACAGGGCATTTACTGCTTCAATGTGGAATCGGAGGCGGAACTGCGCTCCATTGACGCCATCGCCGCGTCCATGGGAGTGAAGGCTCCGGTAGCCGTGCGCGTCAATCCCAATGTGGAGGCGGGGACGCACAAATACATCACCACCGGGAAGGCTGAAAACAAATTCGGCGTGGACTTTGAACTCATTGAGCCTCTTTACGAGATGGCGGCCCGCGAACTTCCGAACCTCCAACTCAAGGGCCTGCAGATGCACATCGGCTCCCAGCTCACCCAGGCGAAACCCTTCCTGGAAGCCGTCAGGAAAGTGGCTCCGCTGGCCGCCGCGCTGAAAGAAAAGCACGGCATCGAATTCTTCTCCATCGGCGGCGGCATCGGCATCGTTTACCAGGATACGCTGGATTCCGGCGTCAAGGAATGGTGGAATGAAGACTGCGCCCAGCTCACGCTGAGCACTTACGCCCAGGCCGTCGTTCCCACCCTCCAGCCTCTGGGCCTGCATATCATCGTGGAACCGGGACGCCTCATCGTGGGAAATGCGGGCGCGCTCATCACCCGCTGCCTGTATGAAAAGACTGGAAAGGCCAAAACCTTTAAAATCGTGGATGCGGGCATGAACGACCTCATCCGCCCCGCCCTCTACCAGGGGTATCATGAAATCATCCCGGTCAGGGAACACCTCTCTGAATCCTGCATTACCACGGACATCGTCGGCCCCATCTGCGAATCCGGGGACTTCCTGGCCCAGAACAGGGACATGACGGACGTGCGCCAGGGAGAACTCCTGGCCGTGCTGTCCGCCGGCGCCTACGGTTTTTCCATGTCCTCCAACTACAATTCCCGCCCCATGGCGGAAGAAGTGCTGGTGGACGGAAACCAGTGGAACGTCATCCGCAGCCGCCAGACCTGGGAAGACCTCATCCGGGGGGAATCCATTCCGGAATAACCTCCCGCGCTTCATCTTTCCCCACTTTCAAAGGGGCGTCTCACGAAGGTAAAAACCGGAGGAGGGACGTCCCTTTTCTTATTATTCCATGCTGAAGGGAAAAAGCATTTTCCCTCTCCCCCGCGTTGTTGCCTTACTTTCATCCTTCCGGCTCCAGTGCCGCCTTCAGTAATACTAATTCGGTTCCACGCCCACCATTGACCCGCCAGGGGAACATGACGGCACGGAAAAGCCTTCAACCCGCCGCGAGACGAGAAAAAACGATATTTTTCCGCCTCCCTGGCCGTATACTGAAAATGAAATACTACCTGCGGACAGCATGCGGCGTCATCCTGGGGGCAATAGCCTGCGTGCAAGGCTTTGGAGCTACGGCCCATCATGACAGCTGCATCCAGGAAGGCTGGAAAGAGGAAATTCCCCAGCCGGTTTACCCTGACAAAGACCTCGTGGACCTTTACCATAAAACATGGGAAATCGCGGCCGGACGGGTAAGAAAAGGCCCTGAGGGCCTTCCCGGGTCGCCCTACATGGATGAAAACTGTTACGAAGACCAAATCTGGATTTGGGATACCTGTTTCATGGTGCTCTTCGCCAAGTATGCGCCGCATTCATTCCCCGGAGAGGGAAGCATGGACAACCTGTACAAGCCCATTTGGGATAAGGAAAAAACTCCGCTCCGCATTCACCTCGTGGACAACCCTCCGTTATTCGCATGGGTTGAAAAGGAATATTACGACTTTACCGGAAACAAAAACCGCATCCATGAAATCCTGAATCGGAAACAGTACCTTCAAAAACATTTTGACTGGTTTGCCAATGCCAAAGCGGGGGAACGTTTCGAATGCTCTCCCCAAAACATCTACCTGAACGCCATCGGTGAAGATGGCTTTACATGGACGGGGGGCGCCAGCGGAATGGACAACACGCCCAGAGGCCGGGACGCAGGCGGTTACAATAAGATTTTATGGATTGACGCCATTTCCCAGCAAGCCCTGAGCGCACGCTGCATGGCCCAATTGGAACAATCACTGGGCAATGCAGACGCAGCCGGAAAATGGGAGGCCATCTACCGCAAGCTGAAAGACAAAATAAACGAACTGTACTGGGATGAGCAGGACGGGTTCTACTATGATGTGGCGATAGAAAACAGGCAGCCCTGCCGCATCAGGACGATGGCCTCCTACTGGCCGCTTTTAGCCGGAGTCGCTTCGCCGGCCCAGGCGGAAAAGATGGTAAAATACCTTCGGGACCCGCAGGAATTCGGAGGAAACTACCCGACGCCCACCCTTTCCCGCAGGGATAAGGACTACCATGGCCAAACCGGGGATTACTGGCGCGGCGGCATCTGGCTGCCCACCACGTACATGACCGTCAAGGCGCTGGAAGAATACGGCTACCATGAAGAAGCCGACACGATCGCTGAAAAAATCATCCGCCAGCAGCTTGCCGCTTACCATGGCATCAAACCGCACACGATATGGGAATGCTACAGCCCCAGTTCCAACGAGCCGTCTACCGAACATGGACGCAGGGCCCGGCCGGAATTTTGCGGCTGGTCGGCGCTGGGCCCCATTTCCCTCTTCATTGAAAACGTTCTGGGCTTCCATAAGGTTTCTGCACTACGGAATGAAGTCCAGTGGAGATTGAAAAGGGAGAAAGGCAGGCACGGATTAAAAAATCTTCATTTCGGGACGACTACCACCGACATCGTTTTTGACGGCAAAAACACCGTTGACGTCACAAGCAACAACCCTTATTCCCTAGTGATTAACGGCAAAAAATACGCCATCAAACCCGGCACCACTTCCATCATCCTGAAATAACACATCCTGATGTGCATTCCCGGATTTTCGAAAAAATCCGTGCCCCGGCATCAGCCCTGCGGCTTTCCGGTCCACCCCCGGCACGGGAGGCAGGGCTTCTTTATTCCCTTCAGGGCAAATCCCGTAAAGTTGCCTTGCGGACGCTTCTGGAATATACTATTTACTGTGAAACTTTTTCCTCCCTTTCCCGTCATGTTTTCCAAAAGCCTCCTTCTAGCCGCAGGCCTCCTGTTCGCGTCCGCCGCCTATTCCCTCCCCTCCAGGCCCGTACCGGGCGACCCGGCCATCATCCCCCTTCCATCCGCGCTGGATGTGGAAAAAAACAAGCCGGGATTTCTGGTCAGCAACACGCTGCCTGTTTCCAAAACGGGAGATAAAAGCTGCATTGCCTCCTTCGTGACGGGATTCTCCAACAACCTCCGGCAAATCAAGGTCAGCCCGGCTCCCTCCGCGGCCAATGCCGTGCAGATCCTCCTGAAAAAAGACGCCTCCCTGTCTCCGGAATGGTATTCCATCAAGGTCTCCACGCAGGGCATCGCCGTCTCATGCACGTCCCCCGCCGGAGCTTTCTATGCGGCGCAGACCCTCAAGCAGTCTCTGGAAAAGGATGCCGCCGGCCACTGGGCCCTTCCCTGCATGACCATCACGGACAGTCCGCGCTTCACGTGGCGCGGCATCATGATTGACAGCGGCCGCAATCCCCGTTCCATCGCGGAGCTGAAAACCATCATCGACCTGCTCGCCTGCTACAAGGTAAACACCATCCACTGGCACCTGACGGAAGACCAGGGCTGGCGGCTGGAAATCAAAAAATATCCCAGGCTCACCTCCATCGGCGCCACCCGCCCGGAAAGCCCCATTCCCGGCAACCGCAACAAGGGAGACGGAAAACCCTTCACCTTCTTCTACACCCAGAAGGAAGTAAAGGAGCTGGTGGACTACGCCAAACGCAGGCACATCACCATCGTGCCTGAAATAGAAACGCCGGGACACGCCGCGGCCGCCATCACGGCCTATCCCGAATTCGGCAACAAGGACATTCCCGGCTACAAGCCCCGGGTGGCGACGCGCTGGGGCATTCTCCCCTTCACGTTCAGTCCCACGGAACCCACCTTCAAATTCATTGACGGCATCCTGGAAGAAGTCTGCCAGCTCTTTCCGGATTCCCCCTACATCCACATAGGCGGGGACGAAGCCCCCAAGCAGCAGTGGAAAAACTCCCCCCAGGCCCAGGAGGTGATGAAGAAAAACGGCTTGAAAAACGAACAGGAACTCCAAAGCTACTTCGTCCACCGCGTGGAAAAACTCGTCAACGCGCGCGGCAAACAGATCATCGGCTGGGATGAAATCCGGGAAGGCGGCCTTTCCAAGACGGCCACCCTGATGGTCTGGCATGATCCCGGCATTGCCCGGGAAGCCATCAAGCACGGAAACAAGGTGATCATGACTCCCTTTGAAAGCACGTACCTGATCCGGCAGGAGGGTCCGCATCCGGAAGGCCCCGAATATGAAATGGCGACTTTCTCCACCATTCCGCTGCAAAAAGTCTATAACATGAATCCCGTTCCGAAGGGGCTCACCCCGGAACAGGAAAAAAACATCCTGGGCGTGCAGGGAAGCTGCTGGAGCGAATACATGACCACACTGGCCAAATGGCAGTACATGGTATTTCCGCGCATGTTCGCCATCGCGGAGCTAGGTTGGACGCAGCCTGGCCGCAAGGACTTCACAGACTTCAAGGAACGCCTGGACAGGCACAAGCCCTTCCTGGATGCGCAGCGCGTCAACTACCGGACGGACTCCGGAGAACCGGCGCAGCCGGAGGCGAAAATGATCCGCGAATGACCATGTCCCGCAAGAGCTCTGCAACCCCTGCGCGCGTCTGAGTTCAGCCTTGCCCTCCCGAAAAAAAACACCTATCATGTCCCCGTTATGCCAATAGCCACACCAGAACAATACATTACCATGCTTGAAACGGCCAAGAAGGAAGGCTATGCCTATCCGGCCGTCAACGTGACCACGATCGAAGTGATCAACGGCGCCCTCCGCGCCTTCTCCGAAGCCAAGAGCGACGGCATCATCCAGGTTTCCATCGGCGGTGGCAAATTCGCCTCCGGCACCTCCATCGGCAGTTCCGCCCTTGGCGCCATTGTTCTGGCGGAAGCCACGCGCCGCCTGGCTGAAAAGCACAACGTGCTTGTAGCCCTGCACACGGACCACTGCCAGCCCGAACACGTGGACACCTTCCTGCGTCCCCTGATCGCCGAATCCCGCCGCCGCGTGGAACGCGGTGAAGCCCCCCTCTTCAACTCCCACATGCTGGACGCCTCCACGCTGCCCATGGCTGAAAACCTCAAGCTTTCCCGTGAACTGCTGAAGGAATGTGCAGAACTGGGCATCGTCCTTGAAATTGAAATCGGCGTCGTGGGCGGCGAAGAAGACGGCGTGGACAACTCCGGCCATCCCGCTGACAAGCTCTACACCTCTCCGGAAGACATGCTGATGACGTACGAAGCCCTGGCCCCCCTCGGCAAATTCATGCTGGCCGCCACCTTCGGCAACGTGCACGGCGTGTACAAGCCCGGCCACGTCAAGTTGAAGCCCAGCATCCTGCGCGACGGCCAGGAAGCCGTGGTCGCCAAGCACGGCGAAGCAGCCCGCATGCCCCTCGTCTTCCACGGCGGTTCCGGTTCCGAACTTTCCGACATCCGCGAAGCCGTTTCCTACGGCGTAGTCAAGATGAACATCGACACCGATACGCAATACGCCTTCACCCGCCCGATCGTCTCCCACATGTGCGAACACATCAACGGAGTACTCAAGATTGACGGTGAAGTGGGCAACAAGAAGGACTACGATCCCCGTTCCTACCTCGCCAAGGGTGAAAAGGGAGTCGCCGCCCGTCTCCAGGAAGCCGCCGACAACCTCATGTCCGCCGGCAAGACCCTCTTCGGCAAGATATAAACAGCCCTTCAACGGCTTTGATGCAATGCCCGGTTTCCCGAAAGGAACCGGGCATTTTTTTCGCTCTTCGGACTGCGGATAAGAAATCCGCCAACTGGACGACAGCGGAACATTTTCTTTGAACCATCCATTTAATGGGAGGTTTGGAAGAAAAAAAGCAGGGGCGTTCTTTTCCCATCGCTCTGCCAATCCTCCTTTCTCCTGCTGCTACCCTTTCTGCCTCAAAAAAACATGTTGTCTGCGGATTTCTTATTCGTTAATGTTCGTTCGACTTTAAGACTGACTCCTTTTCGACATGAGCAACGAACTCCGCATTTTCCCCCCCGAGGTCCACTCTCCACACAAAACAACGCTGAAAGCGGTCCTCTCCACAGCTGCAGGCCGGGAATTCCATCAATACATGGATATTGAATCCACCGGAAACGTGGACATTGACAAAGACGACTTGGCGGACGCCTGGTGCATCTTCTTCATCCATAAAATGATGGAAACGGGCGGCGAATTCTCCGTTACAGGGCCGGGGCGCCTGTCCCGTTCCCTGCTGGTCAATCTGGACCGCTACGCGGAAGCCTGGAACCGCTGGATGCCCAACGTCTTTCACCGCGTCACCATCCATGCCGCCGAGCGAGACGACTCCGCTGTTCCCCAGCGGGACGAAGCCATTTCCTGCTTTTCCGGCGGTCTGGACGCCTGCTTCACCGCCTACCGCCACCGGAAAGGCTTGGCAGGCCCCCAGACCCTTAATCTGACGGCCTGCGTGATGTTCCAGGGAGCGGACATTGCGGAAAACAACCAGGAACACTTTGACAAGGCTTTCTCCAAGGCCAGAGAATTGCTGGAAGACATCGGCATCCGCCAATTCTACCGCATCCGGACCAATTTCCGGAACATGGGGATGGATTACGAAATGACCTACCATACCATGCTGATGGGAGGAATGCGCGTTTTCACCTCCCGCTTCGGTTACTTCATGGCGGGTAGCGAAGGGTCCTATGACTCCTTCTCCTACCCCTGGGCCTCCAATCCCATCACGGACCACTATCTAGGCTCCCACAGCAAGGAAGCCGTCACGGACGGCATGGGACATGATCGTACGGAAAAAGCCGGACTCATCGCGCAGTGGGATAAGGCCATGGCCCTGCTGAGATGCTGCTGGGAAGGTAAAGACGCGTCCGGCAACTGCGGCGTATGCACCAAATGCCGCCTGACCATCATGAACTTCATGGCCATGGGAGTGCCCAGGGACAAAATAACGTGCATGCCGCGCAACGCCATGAATGAAGATATCTCCCAAATTCAGTTTAACCGCCCTTTCCGCGTCCTCTATGCCCAGGAAATACTCAAGCATGCCAAGGCCAACGGACTGGGGCAGGAGCCCTGGGCGGTCACCTTGGAACGGCGGCTGGCGGAAAGGGATCTTCCGCCAACCGGCATGAGACATAAAATCCGCCAACTCTTCCAACACTCATGATCACGATTAACCATCCATCCGTACAGACAGAGGGAAATGCGGTCACCATCTCCTATCCCATTCTTCAGGACGGCCACGCGCCGCGCACGCTTTCGTTTACGGTAGACTCCCGTTTCCGTGACTTTTTGAATCCCGGCAGGGCGGATGGAGCCCTTGTGGCCCTGCTTCCATGGATTTCCCAGCAGGGCGGTCAGGTTCGAGTTCTTCCCGCCATCTCCGCGCACCTGTACCACTTCGGCATACGGCTCCTCTCCCATATCCTGACAGGAATAGGGCCTTTCCTGAAACCCGTTGAACTGGCGGGAGAAGTTCACGCGGAAGTTCTTTCCCCCATTCCCGGCTGCCGCATTGGTACGGGCGGGTCCCTGGGGGTGGATTCCCTGTGCACTATCGCGGAGCTGGAAAAGGCGGGTACGCCTGTCACCCACCTGTTCCACAATAACTGCGGCTCCCATTGGGGAAACCGGGAACTGCTTGAAGGCAGACGAAAGCTCAGCCGGAATTTTGCTGAAAAAAACGGTATGGAATTCGTCTGGATGGATTCATCCCTGTACGATTTTTATGGCAACGAGGGATATTTGAACTGGTTTCCCTTTTTGGATTCCGGCAGTGTGCTTGTCCTGAATGGATTAATGAATTCATACTGGACTTCCGCCACCTATCATATCAATCATCCGGATTTCACCACCAGGGACCGGAGGGATTACTGTGAATTCCATCTTCAATCCCACATTCTATCCGCGGCGGAAACGGAACAGGTACGTTTCCACCTGCATGGCCTGGATTTGGCAAGGTATGAAAAAACAGCCATCCTTGCCAATTATCCTCCTGCCTGCGACTTCCTCAATGTTTGTCTGGAACGTGCTTTCAACTGCGGCACATGCTTGAAATGCCGCCGTACGATTTCCCAGCTTTATCTGCTTGGTCATTTGCAGGAATTTTCCAAGGTTTTCAACTTGAGGGCTTTTCAAGACAAGCCGCTGCGCTTCCTCGCAAAAACGATTGTCCATTCAGGCCACTTCCAGCAGGAAATGCTTTATCTCTTGAAGCATTCCACGGTCCTTTCCCCATCTGAAAAACGGCAGGTATGGTTCCACTGCATCAGAAAGCAGCCTTCCCTGTTGTCCCGAAGTTCCCAGTAACCCAACCTCCCTTCCGATTCCGGTTTCCCATGGCTACCTCCCAGCTCATTCCACAACAACAGGTCGATATTCAACCCAATGGGACTTCCCGCCTGTATTGCGATTTTATTTCTCCCGGTTATAACTGCCGGGTATGGGTAGACCTCGCACCCTTCGACCAAGCCCCCACAGTGGAAAACAATTTTGCAGACGCATGGATCAGGATGCTCATTTTTGAAATGATGCATGTCGGAGGCCGTTTTGAAGTGAAAGGGGCCGTCAGTCTTACTCTGCTTCGGAATTTGGAGCATTTCATGGAAGCCTGGTCGCAAATGCATCCTGAGTATCTTAACGTGGTAGATATCAAGCCGGACCGGATTATAGACGACAGAAACGCGCCGGTGGACGATTCTGCGGTTGCCCTCTTTTCCCAGGGGCTGGATGCGACCTTCGCCTTGTACAGGCATGCGTCCCCACATCGGAAACCGCGGTATGATTCCCTGGATGTGAAAGCCTGCCTGCTGGTACAGGGCGGAGACCGGGGACTTTACGAAGAACCCCTGTTCCTGCGCTGTTATGAAAAAGCTCTCTCTACGATTGAGGAACTGGGCATCACGCGCCTTCTGCGCTGCGGAAGCAATTATCCTGAAATTTTCCCTCTGGATACATTCTGGAACAACCAGCTTAACTGGGGATTTCACTGGCAACTGGTTCATCTGGCGGCTTTGACAGGCATGGCATCCTTTTGGCAAAGGGATTATGGCAATGTACTGGTGGGGAGCACCTATCCCTATTCATCCGGCGTAGTGGATTTTGGCTCCAACTTTGTGACGGACCCCCTCCTTTCTTCCCGGCGATTCCGTGTGTATGAAGAAGGCTGGGGATTCACCCGGAGCCAGAAGGCAAAATTGGTCAGCCAATGGGAAAGAGGACTGCGCAACCTGAGAGTATGCTGGCACTCCAATCCGGATCAGGACAATTGCGGAGTATGCGAAAAATGCTTCCGGACCATCCTGAATTTCAAGGCCTCCGGAGCTTTTTATTTACGCGATATATCTTTGGATGAAATTCGCGACAAGGAGATATGGAATGAACACATCTTTTACGAATACCAGACCATTCTGGAAGATGCCGAAAAATGGGGAACTTCTCAGGAACCGTGGGCTCAGGCATTAAAGGAAAGGCTGTCCCTGGGTGTGTACCCGGCGCCCAAGCCATTGACTTTCCGTCAACGGATGGGAAAGAGAATCAAACACTTCCTGTACTATAAAAAAGAAGATGCGGCCAGCGTCCGCATCAAGATTCTCGGCCTTCGGATCTATAAACGTAAAAAAGAGGGTCCCCTGCATCAAAGCCGCGAATGATAAAGCCTGTCGCCATGCAAGCGCGCGGCGGCCATAAATATCCTCAACCCACCCGCTTCTTGCAAATCCGCAAGCCGCAGACCTTGACACGGAGCACTCCGTTCTCCTCCTTGCGGTAATAAAGGTACTTGGACAAAGCGGCGGCTTTCCCTATCTGCCGCGCATGCTTTGCCTTCCTTTCCCGGCGGCAGTCTATGTCCGGAACAGTCAAAACATTCTCCAGCCAGGGAAATTCACTCAACTCATTCAACAGATGTACGCGGGGAAAACGCTCCCGCAAGGACAACTCATAAATCCCGGAAATCTTGCCGTAAACATTGTCCATCAGGAAAACCTCCTTGCCCAGAAGAGCTCCGGAAATGCCCAGATGAAGCCTGTCCGTCAAAACGATGTCAGACTGGTCCAGCGCCTTCAAAAGCCAGCGGGTATAGGCAAAAGCGTGTTCCACCTCATCAATCACGCGTACGGAATACACGGAAAGGTCCGTATTCAAAGGGAGTTCCTTCAACGCTTGAGCGTGGCCGGTACTTTCCGGATCATCTCGCAGGCAAACGGCAAGCTTTCCGGCGCCGGGCAACGCTACCAAGGAAGTCTTGACATCCCTTTTCATGCGCTTGCCCCACGCCCGTTCCTCCATCTCCAGAAAAGGCAGCCTGACGGGCCGCTTCTTCAGCATCTCAGGCTCCGCGGCCACGGCCATGTCATCCGCCAGCAGGAATCGCGCCTTCCCATTCCTTGACAGGCAGTAGTCATAACTAGCCCGTTCCCGGCAAAACACGGTAAAACGTTCATCCAGCACATCCACCAGTTCATCACAATCCCTGAAGCTCTGCGGCAGGATCACGCACTTCCGGAGGCGCGGATCCGAAAAAAGGCGTACATAATGAGGCAGCATGCCAAAATAGGGGACAAAACCTCCCCCGCCGCCGTAAACCAGCGTTATTTCCTCCTTTCCTGCAGGGAGTTCCGGGCCGCATGAACTGAAATTCAGCCCTTCCCTTTCAAACAGGGCGACCGTGGAAGCGGCAATCAGGGCATCCCCCACATTCCCCTGGTTCATCATGTAATGGAACGGCCCCAGCTCACGCAGAAGCTCCATCATCGCGTGAACAGGGACAGGGGAACAGGAAATCCGGCTACAATCCATCGCCCTGATTCTACCTTACCGGCCATCAGGACGCAACTACATAGGGAGGGGTCGCCTCTCCGGCGTTCCGGCACCTCTAGTTGCCAGCTTTGCGGGACTCCCTCACGCGGTCATTGGCGTTCAGGATGCGCTTGCGCAGGCGGATGAAATGGGGGGTGGCTTCCACCAGTTCATCAGGCTCAATGTACTCAATGGCGCGTTCCAGGGAAAAGGCGACGGGAGGGGAAAGCTGGATGCCGTCCCCCTTCGTGGCGGACCGGATGTTGTTCAGGTGCTTTTCCTTGCACGGATTGACCGGCATATCCATCTGGCGCGGGTTTTCACCAACAATCTGGCCTTCGTAAATATCTTCCTGCGGCCCTACGAACAGACGGCCGCGTTCTTCCAGCGCCACCAGCGCGAACGGCGTGGAAACGCCCGTTTCCATGGAAACCAGGGTACCGGTGGTACGCGTGGTGATATCCCCGGCGTAGGGGCCGTAATCCCGGAACAGGTGGGAGAAAATGCCGTGGCCGGACGTCAGGTTGACCAGCTCAAACTCAAATCCGATGATGCCGCGGGTGGGAATATAGGCCTGGATGAAGGTGTGGCCCGTGCCCTCCTTGGAAATCATGTCTTCCATCTGTCCCTTGCGGGCGTGCAGAAGCTTCATGACGCCGTTGGCGTGCTCATCCGGAACTTCCACGTAAATCGTTTCATACGGCTCCGTAAGACGGTCACCTTCATCCCTCTTCATGATCACGGTGGGACGGGAAACGCACAGTTCGTAATTCTCGCGGCGCATGGTTTCCACCAGCACGGCAATCTGCATGGCCCCGCGGGCGGAAACGGAGAAAACGCCGGCCTTGTCCGTATCCTCCACCTGGATGGAAATATTCGTCCGCATCTCTCTCATCAGGCGGTCGCGAATCACGCGGGAAGTTACATTCTTGCCGTCGCGTCCGCCGAAAGGCCCGTTGTTGATGGAAAACTCCATGGAAATGGTGGGCGGGTCAATCGCCACAAACGGGAGGGGCTCCGTATCCGCGGAACCGCCCAGGGTCTCACCGATGTTCACGTTTTCAAACCCCGCCACGCCTACGATATTGCCCGCCACGCCGATGGCCGAATCCGTGGTGCCCAGGCCGGAATATTCAAACATGCGGGTCACCTTGCCGGAAATGCAGGTGCCGTCGCTCTGGTGAAGCCATACGGTATCCCCCTTCTTCACGGTGCCGGAGGTGATGCGGCCAATGGCCACGCGGCCCACGTAATCGTCCCAGTCAATATTGGAAACGAGCATCTTGAACTCCCCTTCCGGATCGGCGGCCTTAGGAGCGGGGATGTGCTCCACAATCTTGAACAGAAGAGGCGTGCAGTCCACAGGAGGTTCCCCCTCCATGGAATTCATGAAATAGCCGTCGCGGGCGGACCCGTACACAAAGGGAGCTTCAAATTGTTCGTCCGTGGCGCCCAGTTCCAGGAAAAGCTCCAGCACCTGGTCATGCACGGCGGCAGGGTCGGCATGGGGGCGGTCGATCTTGTTAATGACCACAATGGGCATCAGCCCTTCCTGAAGGGCCTTGCGGAGCACGAAACGCGTCTGGGCCTGCGGACCTTCAAAAGCGTCCACCACCAGCAGCACGCCGTCCACCATCTTCATCACGCGCTCGGGTGGCCGGGGGTATCCACAATGTTGATCGTGTAGCCGTTCCAGAGGATGGAAGTATTCTTGGCCTTGATTGTGATGCCCTTTTCACGTTCCAGGTCCATGGAATCCATGGCGCGTTCCTGCACGGCCTGGTTGGCCCGGTAGGCTCCCCCCGCCTGCAAAAGTTGGTCGACCAGGGTCGTTTTCCCATGGTCAACGTGAGCGATAATGGCGAGGTTGCGGAACTTGGAAGGGTCTGACATTGCGCGCGAGAGCTAAAAGCACTGGAAAATAAATGTCAAGCCTGCTCCATGAATACCTCCATATATTTTTAACGCGCGCGTGCCTCTCCCGTTGCAGGTGACGGAACTTTTGTTCTCTCCGGTGAATTTATAGCTTCCCCCCCTCTTCAAATGGGGCTATCCTGCTCTGGCATAAATAATTTCTAAATTCTAGACAACGATGAAGATTTGGTTAGATGGAAAGCTGGTGGAACAGGAGGAGGCCAAGACCTCCGTTTTTGACCATGGTACGCTCTATGGAGACGGCATTTTTGAAGGTATCCGGTTTTACAACAAGCGCGTCTTCCGCCTGGAAGACCACATGGACCGCCTGTACAACTGCGCCCATTATCTGCTGCTGGACATTCCCTATACCCGGGAGGAACTCTCCAACGCGGTATGCGAAACGGCGGCGGCTTCCGGCCTGAGCGACGGCTACATCCGCCTGGTGGTTACCCGCGGCGTTGGCAACCTGGGGCTTAACCCCTTCAACTGCAAACGCCCCAGCGTCTTCATCATTGCGGATAAAATCTCCCTGTACGATCCCGCCGTGTATGAAAACGGGCTGGCCCTGATCACCAGCTCCGTGCGCCGCAACCGTCCGGACGCCCTCTGCCCCCAGGTCAAATCCCTCAACTATCTCAACAACATCCTGGCCAAGATGGAAGCTGTGCGCCAGGGCGTAGCGGAAGCCCTGATGCTGAACGACCTGGGCAACGTGGCCGAATGCACGGGAGACAACATCTTCATCGTAAAAGACGGAGCCGTCTTCACGCCGCCCGTCACGGACGGCTGCCTGGACGGCATCACGCGCCGCGTGGTGCTGGAAATCTGCCGGGAACTGCAAATCCCGGCGGAGGAAAAAACCATGAACCGCTTTACCATCACCTGCGCGGATGAATGCTTCCTGACCGGCACGGCAGCGGAATGCGTCCCCGTCACCAAACTGGACGCCTACCAGCTGGGTTCCGGCAAAATCGGTCCGGTGACCGCCCGCATCCTGGCCCGCTTCCAGGAACTGACCCAGACCACGGGAACAGCCTTCTAAAGCCTGGCATTTCCTTTTTGACAGCAAAAACGGCCCCTCCTGTCCGGCGGGGCCGTTTTTTTGCGCCACTGCATCAAAACCCGAAAGCGGCGCAACGCCATTCCATGAAATGTTCAGCTTGAAATCCACAGGAGGAGTGAAGCCGGAACATGAACGGATCAAACGCCTGTTTTTACAGTGCGGACCATCAGGAAACACGGTAAAAGAACACATCACCCCGGCATAAACGGAATGCGCTCACCCGGGAATGAAGGCCTCCAGGCCTTTAGGGCATACTCCACTCCAGAGCGAAGCGAAAGGATTCTTTAAAAAGCCGTCTCCGCCTTATCTCCCACGCACAAGGACAAAACCGGACACGTTCCGCTTCTGCCCCCATACCGGAACCGTTCCAGCCAGGAAAAAGGCGGGATTACTTCTTCTTCGGCAATCCGGTTTCCGGATCAAACTGCTTGGCCTGCTGGGCGTGCTCCTTCGTCTGGTAGAACCGGACGTAATCAATCAGGAACTTCACGGGATAACCGTTGCCATCCTTCGGAGCCTTTTCACACCAGTTGCCGCCCACGGCAGAATTGAGAATGAGGTAAAACGGCGTACGGAACGGATTGCCCGCCTCATTGGCATAATTGGTGGTATTCAGATCAATGGATTTCACCAGCTTGTCATCCACCATCAGCTTGATGGAATCCTTGTCCCACTCCATGACATACGTATGAAAATCATCGGAAAGGTTATCAATCTTCACCGTGCCTCCGCGGGAAGCATCCTTCTTGGACACGCCGTCCGGGCTCAAATGGAAGGTGGAATAAACCACATCCGGCTGCTGGGAAATATTCTCCAGCATATCAATCTCCCCATTGACGGGCCAGCCCCACTTGTTCTTGCCAAGCAGCCAGATGGCAGGCCAGATGCCCTTGGTTCTGGGAACCTTGGCCCGAACTTCCAGTCTGCCGAACATGAAATTCTTCGTCTTGATCGTCGTCACGGAACCGGACGTGTAGGGCATGAATTTGGTATTCTTAATCCAGTCCGACGGACTCTTCTTGTAATTGATATTGGCGAACTTCTCAAAGTGGGTCTCCAGGACCAGGCAGCCGTTTTCCAGCCTCATGTTCTTGGGCCGTGCTGTATAGGTCTGCTGGGACCCCTGATTGCGTATCACGCCCAGCTCCGGCTTCCACTTCTTGGCGTCTATCTTGGACCCGTTGAACTCGTCACCCCAAACATAAACCCATCCGCCGGGAAGGGTCTTCGGAGGCTTGGCGTCTTCTCCCTTTACGGACATGCACAGGCATGCGGTCAACAACACGGCAAACAGGCTCTTCTTCATACGGACCAATACTGTACTTGGAACCGCAGCCTTTCAAACAAAATACGTCCGGACGGGCGCCTTTTCCCTCCCTTCCCTTGCAGGATGGCGGAAATACCCTGTAAAATGGATAGAAACTCTCTTCCGCCGCATGCTATGATTACGGTATGAAGACCACTCCTTCACCCCGTGGCCGGGCCCTTCTTCATCAAACCCCCGTGGGGGCCATCGTCATCGTGGAAAACGGAACGGCCGTCACGCACGTTTTCTTTAGCCGCATGGTGCAACCGGAGCATGTGGAATGGGAGGAAACGCCCCTGCTGCGCCAAACAGCCAGCCAACTGGACGAATACTTTCAAGGTGCCCGCCGCATGTTTGACGTGCCCCTTTCTCCGCAGGGAACGGAATTTGAGCAAACGGTCTGGAAGGCCCTTCAAACCATTCCCCATGGGGAAACCAGAAGCTACGGCGATATCGCCCGGCAAATTGGACAGCCATCAGCCTGCCGGGCCGTGGGGCATGCCAACAACCAGAACCCCATCAGCATCATCATTCCCTGCCACCGGGTCATTGGAGCCAATGGAAAACTGACCGGTTATGCGGGCGGCCTGACTATCAAGCAATATCTGCTGGAACTGGAACAGGGTGCCGTGGCTCCCTTCATGCTGTTCCCGGATGCGGAACTGCGGAACGCGCCCGATGGAATACCCCTGCCAGCTCGTGAAAACGGCGGAAAAGCTTGAATTGGCCTACTGCTGCGCGGCGTCCGCCGCCTGCGGAGGCGTCATGGACTTCAAGGCTGCCTTGGGAGACTCAATGCCGAGCCACTGAAGGGGCAGCAATTCTCCCGTCACCTTGTAATGCTTGTAAGTCAACCCGGCAAAAACGGCCAGGAAAAACATCAGGACGGCATACAGGGCCATCCACAAATAATTCTTCCGCGCCGTACGGGTGGCCTCATCCGCCAATTGCTGCAAATTCCGCATGGCGGCGGAAGGAGCTGCCTCTTCCTCCCCCGCTTCGGTCGGCTCGGGAATGAGTCCCGGAGAAGGCTCTTCGGCAAACCGGAGCCTGGCATCTCCCAGGGCAATTTCGTCGCCATCGTAAAGAGAGGCGGCGCCCATGGGCGTGAGCCCATTGATCTTGATTCCGTTAGTTGAACCCAGGTCTTCCAGAACATACGCGCCCTCCTTGAACTGAAGCAGGGCGTGTTCTCCGGACACGGACTGAAAAGGCAGCACTATTTCACAATGTTCGTCGCGTCCGATGCGGGCGAAATATTCGCCGTTCTTCGGGAGAACGATGGTTTTCTCGGAACCGTCGGGCAATTGGATGGAAAGGCGGGGCATGATTCACGGGCATCATGCCATGCCGACGCTGATTTTCAATCCAAAAGACCGTTTGCCCGGCATGCCCGGGAAAAAAGCGGTTGCATGCGCCTCTCCTTCAGAAGGCGGATTCCATGAAGTTCCATCATGCGGCTCCATTTTTCCAGACTTCTGACCAGCAGGAGCTTCCCAAAAGATATTCTTAATAGATAATTCACACACTTTAAATCCCCTATATAAAACGTTCCTCCGGATAGGGAATTGACATCCCGGACCCGCGGCGGCTAACATCAGGCATGAACGCCACGCAAGCATCAGCTTTCAAGGGATACAATCTGCTGACGGCCGCCAAATCGGTAATTTCCAAATACGCTGTATTTTCCGGGAGGGCTACCCGTTCGGAATATTGGTACTGGGTATTGGGGCAGACTGCCGTCCTGCTCCTGTTGGACATGGCCTTCACCATCTTCATGATCATCCTGTTTGCCTCCCATCATCCGCAGCAAATGTCATCAACTGAAACTTTTACCTATGGCATGGCAGGTGCCGTTCCCCTTCTGCTATGGAGTCTATTTACCGTGATTCCTTCGCTGGCCGTCACATGCAGGCGCCTGCATGACACCAACAAAGGAGGAATTATGCTGCTGCTTTATCTGGTTCCGCTGATAGGGAGCATTATTCTTCTCATTTACTGCTGTGAAGACAGCCAGCGGGGAACGAACCAATACGGACCGTCGGAAAAATACCCGGGGTTGCCGTAATTTTCCGGAATTTCCTTTTGCCAAACAGCTTTCCGGTTCACTGGAAAAGTTAGCGGCACATGCCATGGAAAAGCCGTACAGTCCTGCACTTGTCTTGCGTTTTGGGGGGAAATGCTTCATATTCAGAACATGTTTGTTGACAACATCCGCATATTTGCCAGGGCAGGAAAGGGAGGAAACGGGCTGGTCAGCTTCCGCAGGGCCAAATTCGTGCCCAAGGGCGGTCCGGACGGAGGAGACGGCGGCGATGGCGGAAGCGTCATTCTGGAAGTGGACCCGCACACGAATGACCTGCGCTCCTTTTTCTACGACCCCAAATTGATCGCCACGGATGGAGTAGGCGGACAAAGCGCCAAAAAGCATGGCAAAAACGGCAAATCCGTCATCGGGAAAGTTCCCCCCGGCACCATCATCTACCGCAGCAATGCCTCCTCCATGGCGGAGGCGACCTGGCTGGAACGGGAAGGCGAAGGCATCGAGCTGGAAAAAATTGCGGACCTGACGGAAATCGGCACCCGGTTCACGCTGTGCCAGGGCGGCATCGGCGGAAAGGGCAACTGGCATTTCCGCTCTGCAACCAACCAGGCGCCTACGGAAGCCGAGATGGGAACGGAAGGGGACGAAGGCGTCTTCTTCATGGAACTGCGCCGCATTGCGGATGCCGGACTGGTGGGCTACCCCAACGCGGGCAAGAGCACCCTGCTGGGAGACATCTCGGAAGCCAAGCCCAAAGTCGCCAACTATCCCTTCACCACGCTCCAGCCCATCATCGGCGTAGTGGAATTCGACAGCTTCCGCCGCTGCGTTGTGGCGGACATTCCCGGCATCATTGAAGGCGCGCACAACAACCGCGGCCTGGGGCATGAATTCCTGCGCCACATCACGCGCTGCAAGGTGCTCGTCTTCGTTCTGGACATGGCCGGCAGCGAAGGCCGCGACCCCATTGAAGACCTTCAAAACCTCCGCACGGAAATCAAGCTGTACAGTGAAGATCTGGCCAAACAGCCCTGGTTCGTCGTCGCCAACAAAATGGACCTGGAAGGGGCGGAAGAAAACCTGGCCAACTTCCGCATGCGTTTTCCTAAGGTGGACGTCATCCCCCTTTCCGCGCTCAACGGAGAAGGCATTTCCCGGCTCAAGAGCAAGCTTGATGAACTTGTAGGTTATAAATTCGTCCGTTAAAACCATCCGTCCAACCCTCTCTCCCTTCCACATGACCGCTCCGCTTGCCGCAACGACAGACCCTGACCAGCTCTTGTGCCGTATCGCCGGAATTGGAGACCTCTTCGCCATTGAAGGGGAATTCGTCACCGGCAAGGAAATCCCCAGCGGCCACATCAACACCACTTACAAGGCCACCTACCGCAAAAGCGACGGGACGGAAGACTCCTACATCCTCCAGCGCATCAACGACTATGTCTTCAAGGACCCCAGAGCCGTCATGCGCAATGTGGAAAAAGTCACGCGGCACATCAACTGGAAAGTCCTGCGCCGCCTGAAGGACTCCGCCGGGCAGACCCTCAACCTCTATCCGGCACGCGGCGGCCGCAACTACATTGACATTCCCGGCGACGGCATCTGGCGCTGCTACAATTACCTGGCAGGCACGCATACCTACGACGTGGTGGAAAACACCCGCCAGGCGTACCAGGCCGGATTTGCATTCGGATCCTTCCAGGACTTGATCAGCGACATGAATCCGGACGACATCGTGGAAACCATTCCCGGATTCCACCACACCCGGAACCGCTTCAACCGCCTGGTGGAAGTGGCGGCGCAGGATCCGCAGGAACGCCTTTCCACCTGCCTTCCGGAACTGGACTTCATCAAGGCGCGCGAGCAGGACGTGGACCGTTTGCAAGCCGTTTGCTGGACCTCCAGGCCAGCGGCGTGCTTCCCACCCGCATCACCCATAACGACACCAAAATCAACAACGTCATGCTGGACGAGGATACGGACCACGCCGTCTGCGTCATTGACCTGGATACGGTCATGCCCGGCCTTGTGCTGTACGACTTCGGCGACATGGTGCGCACCGTTACCCCGCCTACGGAAGAAGATGAGGAAGACCTGGACAAGGTGCGCATGCGCATGCCGATGTTCCAATCCATTGTGGAAGGGTATCTGGCCGCCGCCCACGGCTTTCTGACCCAGGCGGAAATAGACCAGCTTGCTTTCTCCGGAAAACTCATCACGCTGGAAATCGGCATCCGGTTCCTGACGGACTACCTGGAAGGAGACCAATACTTCAAGGTTTCCCGCCCGGACCACAACCTCATCCGCTGCCGCACGCAGCTCAAGCTGGTGGAATGCATTGAACAGGAACTTCCGTCCATGGAGCAATATGTCAAGCGCGTGGCCAAGGGGATGTCCAGAAAATAGAGTGGGAGCTCTCCCTCCTTCTTTTCCATTCTCTCCGGGACGGCTATGCCGTCCCTTATTATTTATATTATTTGAACACTGCGGCGATTTCCATAATCCAAGAAACATTCCACGCAATCGCCACAGACCATGTTTGAAATACCGGATATTCAACTCAATCAATATGGCAAGCCGGCAAGGATCATGTATCTGGCCCCGTATGCCCCCGACGCTCCCGATTTCTCCAAAAAACCCTACACGGGCAACGGAGGCTATCCCCAGTACCACTACAACATTTACAAGGCCATTCAGGACATCGGCTATGACGTCGTCTCCTCCTCCAAGCCCTATTCCGTGCAATTCGCCAAAGGAAACGTGGACTATGTATTCTCCCTGATGAACAGGTTCGGCATGTCCAAGCCTGAAATATTCATCTCCTCGTACTGTGAATTCATCCAAGTCCCCTATTTGGGCGCCCCGCCCAACATCCGCGCCATTGCGGAAGACAAGCTCCTGACCAAGCTGGTATTCCGCTCCCTGGGCCTGAACATGCCGGAGGGCATCGGGCTTTCCGGGGAAAAAGGCATTCCGGACAAGGCGCCCTTTCCCGGCCCCTACTTCGTCAAAAAACGGTTTGGAGCCGCTTCTGGCGGTATTCGGGAAGACAGCATCTGCGGCTCCTGGGAGGCGGTAGCCGCGTGCGCCCGGCGCCTGATGGAGGAAGGGCATGAAGTGCTCGTGGAACAATACTGCGAAGGCATTGACGTTACGGTTCCCGTGCTGGGGGGTGAAAAACCCGTCATCCTGGGATACGTGCAGCCGAAATCCGACAAACCGGGCAGCATCATCACGGAAGACCTGAAACTGCATGACCACCTGGGCTACCAGATAGTCTCCGTGCACGGCCTGGAACAGGACATCGCCAACGATGTGCAGAAAGTCTGGGACGCCCTGGGGCCGATGGACTATTTCCGCATCGACTACCGGATTGACTTTGAAAAAGGCGAACGGCGCATCCTGGAAATGAACATCTGCTGCCACCTGGGCAAAAGCGGCTCCATCTGCCTGGCGGCCGCAGAACACGGCTACTCCCAGGCGGACCTCCTCAAATACATCATCGCCTACAGCATGAACAGGCAGAAAGGCCTTTGCCAATACGGCACGTGGCTCATCTGACCCGTATGGAGGCAGCAAGCCACGCTCCAATCATGGCAGAAATGGAAGGTATTAATCCGGTATCCGGCTGATTGCTTCAAACACTTCCTGCCAGCTTTCCATGGACGCCTCCAGACCGCCCAGGGTTCTGCCGCGCTCCCGGGCAGCGGCGGCCATGTCTTCCCGGCAATGCGGCTCCCACGCCATCTTGGTGGCGTACGTGATGAAATCCCCGGGGCCCTCGCACAGCCAGCCGGTCTTCCCGTGTTCCACCATCTGTTCCCAGCCCCCGCGCTTATCCACAATGAGCACGCTTCCGCTCGCCATGGCCTCAAAGCCCACGCGCGGCCAATTCTCTATCGTATCCGTGGGTTGCAGAACGATGTGGCACCGTTGATAAAACTCCTGTTGGGACAGGGACTTCTGGTCATGAAAAGTCTCCACCCAGTCGGGCGGCCTTCCGGTCTTCGCCTCGCTCCGCTGATCAAAGCCAAGAAAAGTTCCTCTCTTCCGGACGGGTGAAGCAAAATGCTCGTAAATGTGCCACGTGTCCTTGCTGAATTTATCCTCATCCTGGCGGGAAATGTGCCCCGCGCCAAACCAGTCTGTGGATCGTTGGGCAAGGAAGGGAAAATCAGTCGTGTCAAAATACGGATTGAACGTCATGAAGCGGATGGACGGATCAGAATTCAAGGCTCTCAGGCGCGGCATCACGTTCTCTCTCACACGGTCATTCTGGTAAAGAAACAGGGAAATATCTCCCCTCTTCATGGCTTCCTTTTCCTTGCCGAAAAGCCAGGTCATGCAATTGACGAAGACTGTCCTTGCCGTCCGTTTTCGTATCTCCGGGAGGGCCGCCAGAAACTCCTCATTGCAAAAACTGATGACGGGCGCCCCTTCCGGAATGGCCGACCAGTCATAACTCTCATGTATTATAACGCCCCACTCAACCATTTCCAGATAGAGTTCGGCACGGTGTGCGTTCTTCTGGGTGGGGATAAGGTGCATTTCCACCCCCAGATGTCCCCAAACCTTGATCTGATGATAAAGTTCGGCCCCCGCCCCTCCGTAAAGGGACGGAAACCCAATAATGTAGAGAGAGTTCATAGCTGGATTATTTTATTATTGGGGAATTCGTTTCAACGCTTTTTTAACACTTTCACGATCCTATCCCTTACGCTTCTAAACCTCAACTTAAAATAGAACGCGACTTCCATAACAGAGCAAGCCCCCGTGGCCAGATATATTGACCTGCATCTTGATACGATTGGCGTATCCCATATCATTCATCCGCCATTGATGGAAAAACAAAAGCATGAACCGCCGCGTCTTATACACGGCAATTCCATTGCAAGCTGTGTGAACGGCCACTTTCCACTCGAAGCATGCCCGGATAGAATGGAGAAAGATAAGGTGATTGGTGTATACTTAATCAAACTTCAATTTCAAGAATACAACCAACATCTGAAATAGATTTTAAAAGAGAAGGGGGTAACCTAAACGACGCCATACCTTCCGTAAGGCTGATATGAATATATTTATCTCCACAATCAATTCTTGATGCTAAAATTATTATTTCTTTTAAACATCCAATCACTCTATCTTGCTGATTAGGTAAAATATCATAGTCTTTAATCCAAATTCCAAGATCTGGATTAGCTACTTGCTCTAATTGATTATCAGGCTGCTTTTGACAACTTTCTATACGAAAAATAATAGTAGTTACATCTGGCATTTATTTATAATTGGCAAGTTAATATTTTTATTATATAATCGTTACATTGTAAAATTAGAATATTAACGTTTATTATTTTCTTTAAAAAAACATAAAATAAACCTTTATTTCAGCTCTTTGGTCCGAAAATAAAAATTTCTTATTCTATAGCTTTTCCCAGTTTTTTAATATTTTTCTTAATTCCTTCATGTGATAGAGCCAATGAATAACGATCATCTGATAAACATTCTCAAATTCCTTGTCGTCCAGTGTTTCGTTTTTAAATATTTTTATCAAGGAATCCCTCTCATTGATAATGTCATCAAGATGAAATGCCAATTCTTCTTTCTCCCGATTACTATATACATTTAGCGACGACGAGTTTTTAAATATTTCAAGAATTTTTTCTGAAGTTATCATAAGATTATGGCCTGGGACATATAGTAATCCAGCCTACGCTCGTCATCGGCATACTCTTTCAAGAAGCAGCACGAATTTTTCTGAGACGTGTTCCCCTCTATTTTAATGGATACTACCAGAAAGATCAGACTTACGAGCTGTCTCCGGCTGAAATACGGTATAGAGCCGTCATATGCCTTAGCAGATGGGATCATGTAATGTAGACTTTCAACATAGCTTCCCGCCCTGTTGAAATTTCCATCACTATCATTTGCATATACAACTTAAACAATATATAGAATTTCCTTTTTAGAAAATTTAATATAACGAAATCCTATTTTTTAGCACATTGTAATTTTCACATAATTCTTTATATAAAATTTTATTATAATTATCATCATCACTTTCCTCTTGTTCCCTTGTGCAGAGATTAAAAACAAAATCAATGCAAAATGGATATAATTTTATTAAATTCAACAATATATCTTTATCTAAATAATCATCTTTATTTAAGAATCCAATATATCTTTTACAAATATTATTTAATCCATAAAAAGACATATAAGTATCTACATCTTCTTCTCCTAATCTTATCTTGAATATGTCCGATTCAATATAATCAAAAAATGGAATGCAGTAATAAGCAAATGCTTTATTTCCCATATAAGATATTAATTCACTATATAGAAGAGGATCTATTTTTCTGTCTACAAGCAATTTATAGGCATCTTCCGTTGATTTATTTTCAAAAACTTCTAATGCCCACTTAATATCCAAGTCATCTTGTCCATCTAATATATCCTGCCTAGTAGGTAAAAAATTCATATTATTCTCCACATATTTTTTTCATTCTTTTCTTACACTCTCTTACAGAATTAATTCTATTTTTTAATTCCTGCACATGATTTCTTGGATATTTTTGAGCCCCTGGCAAATAATCATCGCAATTATTTTCTAAATATTTCCTTCTGGAATCAACTAAATTTTGTTTACAATTTACACTCTCTTTAAGTTGTTCACAACATGTTCCTGTACAAGGAGGACACCCTTTTTGACTTAATTCGTGATATTCATTATATATCTTCTCACATTCTCTTATTTTTTCAATATTTTCAATATCTACCCGAGGCAAAGCTATAGGAGGTTTAGGAATTACATTCTCCGATATTTTTTTAATAACTTTCTCTGTTGTACCTGGAGCAATAACTTCAGTAATAGCGACAGCAGTTACGGCAACGGCAGCAACTATCAATCCAATTGGATTTAATAATGCCGGTAATGCAAACCCAAACTCTCCTCTTACGTCAATAAAAGCACTAGTTAAATTGTCTACATATCCATATAGATTTTCCTGCGGCCCTTCCATCATTGGATCTCTACTCACCCACCTGCCATCATTTGGATTATAATACCGATAATTGTAAGACATCAGACCAAGTTCGTCATCAGTGTACTCGCTGGAAAACCGGAACGGATTGCCCTGGGCGGCATTGCCTTCCATCTTAAGAACATTCCCATATGCCCCATATTCATACAAGGCACGGCGTCCTGCCTGGATGCCAAACAGGGCCGTTGTGTTTTTCAACAGGTCATGGGTATAGTAGAGGTCTTCGTCATAAACTCCTGTTTCGTTAAATATGGTCATCGCCAGAATACGCGTGGCGACCGGTTCCATCGGATCCCACAGGTAGGTTTTACGCAGGATGGGTACTACCGTTTCCGTTCCATTAGTAGCGTCCAGTTCCGCGATTTGCAGGTACCCGTGATAGATAAAGCGTTTCTTCGACATGAGAGCTTCTCCTTCATAGACGGCTTTTTCTACACGCCTGTTCAAATAATCGTAGCGGCATTCCACACGCTGGCTACCCTGCGTGAAGACAACCGCCTGGTTCAACGCATTATAGACGACTTCCCATTCCCCAGTGGAAGTTTGGAGCTTTGTCTGGTTGCCGTCGGCGTCGTAGGTTGGCACAAAAGGCGTTTCTTCTCCCTGGGTGATGTCCGTGTATTGGTTAAGCCGGTTGGCCGTGTATATCGTGGATAACCCTGCCGCTCCTTCCTGAGAGGTCATGCGGTTTCCGATGTTGTCATACGCATAAGAATACGTTCCTCCCCGGCTCATCGCGTCGGCAATCAGCTCGCTGCGGCCATTGTAGCTGTAACTGTGCGTCAGGTCGGGAGCCGGCGTATTGAAGTAGTCCTTCTTTTCCGTGGGACGCCCCAGCGCGTCGTAAGCATAGTCGGTTTTGGCCGGGTAGTTGGCACTGCCGGGACGCAGGTAGTCGATCCTGGTCAACAGGTCCCGCTTCTCTTCCCGCGTGTACCATCTTCTGAGGGTATTGGGATAGTCAAGCGTTTCCAGGAGCCCGTGGCCGGCGTTGTAACCGTACACGAAGGGGGAGGAGACATTGTTGAGCGAGACAGAGGAAAGACGTCCGTAACCATCATATCCCCAGGTCGTTTGCTGGACTATACTCTCCCCATAGTTCAGACTGTAACCCGAGGCACGGCCCAAATTGTCGCGCCGATTATGGAGCGCACTTGCCACCAAACCCGTCGTGTTTTCCGATTCCGCTTCATTGTACTGGTTGTAGGCCAAGATCCGCGTACCGGAACCGTCCGTGACCTGCGTAATCAAGTTAAAGTGGTTGTATGCACAACCGATGGAGGGCGTTGCATCATTGTGAGTGATGGAAACCAGATTGCCCGTCTGCAGGTCGTAGCCGTAGGTGGTCGTCAAAGGTATCGCCTCTTGACCCACCGTCCGCGCCTGTTGTTTGGCCGCCAGCCTGTTCCAGTTGTCATAGGAATAGCTGTCTCCATGGCCGTCAGCATAGGTTTTAGCCGTCATCAGACCGGAGGCGTCGTCGTAGCTCCACACCGTCACATCCCCGTCTGTCCGTTCCCGAGGATCGGTAATGATTGTTTCTCGCGGGATCCGGAACGTCGTGAGGGAAACCAGCCTGTCCGCGTCATCATAGGCAAACACCGAGGGCTGGAGGGCCGTACCGTATTCGGCGGTTTTGCGCCCGCGCACATCATAGGCATAGCAGGCCGTGTTACCCAACGCATCCGTGATGCAGGAGGGGGACGCCGTGGACGGGTCATACTGGATGGTGGTGTTGCCGACGGCATCCGTCCTGACGGTTTCACGGCCGGCCAGGTCAAAGACGACAACGGTGGAATTTCCACGGACATCCGTATAGGTTTCCGTGCTGCCGCTGGCCGTATAGATGCGGGAAGAAGTAGTCACCGTTCCCGCATGATCTTTCCGGGACACGGGGTAACCGTCTATGACAACAGTTTCCGCAATGACGGAAGAAGCCGGAGTTTGCGTTTTCTCCGTCCGTTTGGCCGGCGCCGTGTATTCCGTCCATTGCAGGGTCTCATTTCCCCGTGGATCGGTGTCAATCCTTTTTCCGGCCAGGGAGGCAGACAGGAAGGAAGCCAGCTCGGCCGTGCTTTCCGCGTAAGTCGTTCCCTGGCTGTTGTAGTGGGTCGCCGTTGTCACCCGGTAGACGCCGTCTTCCCGCTGTTGGCAGGCATAGGCGTATTCCGTGACGAGGGAATTGGCGGGAGTGGGGGCTTCGGCCAGCTTGAGCGTGGTTTTGACAATATTGCCAAACGAGTCATAGTCATAGAGCACCGGAGCCATCCCGTCCATTTGCTGCTGTAAAAGCCTGTTGTTCAGGTCAAAAATGCGCCGGTCATGGATAAGGCCGCCGTTGGCATTCGCCCGGGAGATGCGCACTACGTTGTCCCTTCCGTCCGTGACGGTTTGTTCCATCACCACCGGCTCTCCCTTCGCTACGGGAATAAGCGTAGAACGGGCAATGCCTTCTGTAGAGTACTCCGTGCGGTAAAGAAGATGCCTCTGTCCCGTGCCGCTCTGTTTCAACACAGTTCCGTCCGCATGGCGGATGGTGACGAGCGTCGCGCCTGTCGGCGTCGTGACGGTTTCCGTCAGACCGTCCGCACTGTAGGCGTATGTATTGGTCCTCCCCAGTACGTCTGTTTCCTGTGCCAGCTGCCCCAGCAGATCGTAAGCCTTGCTCTCCGTCGTGGTCATGGGTCCAACGTCCCGGCGCGTTTGAAGGATTCTGCCGAAGGCGTCCCGAGTGTAGCTGACGATGGTTTCAGGAGTGGTTTCCGTAGCCGAACGAATGGTTTCCACAAGCTGGCGGGCCGTGTTGTAGGAGTAGGTGGTCACGATGCCGTCTTCATCCTTTTCCCACAGGGGGCCGCAGCACATCATCTCCCGTTCCGTTACCCTGCCGTTGCCCCGCGTGCGCTTGATCCACCGGTTTTCCTTGTCGTATTCATAGTCCGCCGTGTCCGTCAACGCCCAGGTTCCGTCCGTCAGCAGCACATATTTTTCTATGTGCGTGTTGTTGCCCTGCGTGGAGACGTACGTGATTTTTCGCGTGCTGTGCCCCGGCACGGCCTGCCCCGCTATCTGCGTTTCCCTGGTTTCCTTGTAAAGGGCGCCGTACTGGCTGGACGCCTCATAGCGGCAGGCCGTCTGCACGCCGTTGACGGCCTGTTTCATCTTCAACCGTCCCCGGGCGTATTCATTGGGCGCCGTGGGCAGCCACGTTTCCGTCACTTCCAGCTGTTCTCCCTCCGCACCCAACGCCGTGGTGCGTTTTTCCACACGGCGCACATGGTTGGCTTCAGAGTAGGTGTAGTGCGTGTCCGTCAGCCGGGCAGCATTGATGGTGAGCACCACGTACTGGTGCACGATATCCGGAGCGGCATGGTCGGAGTAGCGATAGTAGGTGTAGGTTCCCTTCCTTCCTCCGCCTGACCAAGGTTCCATCCGGACAGTTTCACGCCCGAAGGCGTCGTAGGACCAGGTCTTCACGCTCCCGTCGGGAGCCGTTTCCCGGACCAGTTTGCCCATGGCGTTGTAAGCATAAGTCGTTTCACGGGCATAGTCGGTTCCATAGGCCTCAATACGGCTGGTGCACAGGTTGCCGCTGCGGCCCTGTTCATAGGTTTCACACATCCGGGAAATAGGCGTGCCGTTTTCCCCGCGCTGCACAGTAGTGATGAGCTTCCAGAGACCGAAGGAGACCGCCTGCTTTTCCCTGATGGTGTAGATGGCGTCTTCCCCTTCCCCCTGGGACATGCACCACGCCCCTCCCGTTCCCTGCCAGTAGCACGTGACGTAAGGCGCACGCCCTTCCGTTTGTTCCGTAACGGTGAGCTTGTTGGTTTCCGCATCGCCGGCAATGGTGAAGGTTTTAAACGGCGTCCCCGTGACGGAGTAAAGACCGGTGGCGGCGTCCTTGGCCCTCACCTGCTCGGGCAGATAGAAGGCGATCATGTAGCCCGTATCCACCACATTTTCAATGTTGACGAGACCATCCCACAGGTTCCAGACCTGGCGGATGCCGTCGTCAGCGCCCCGGACAACGTCCAGATACTTGGAAAAATCCTGCGCCGTCCAGGAAGAACCCAGTTTGGTCTGGTAGCCGGAGGCCGCCCCCAGGGCGGAAACGGAAGGACCGCCGTACATGACCGTATTGCCCCTGCCGTTGCTGACCCTCATTTCCGCCGCATAGGCGGAAGCGGCGCGGCCGGATACCCCGGCATATGCCATGGAAACGGAACCTGTCCTTTTTTTGAAACCCGCCGATGGAGCCCGCACTGGCTGCGCCGGCATAGCAATAATAGTTGGCATTGGTGCCGCCGTTCTGGATCTGGAAGGCCATGTTAGCCCCCAGCGTACCTCCGGGAGGAGGCAGAACGCGGCTGGCCATTGGATGCAAATATTGCAGGGCGCCGGGGGTCCACAACTTGGATGAGAAGTTGTAAGCCACGATTTCCAGCATGCCGTACGGCACACCCTCCATGCCGCGGAAGGAGCCGAAGTTGGTGCGCCAGACCATGCTGGTTTTCCGCGTCTGGGTAGTCACCCGCCTGCCTGCGGAGGAGAACTTTCCATCCACGGAGGCGGATGAAGCCAGGCTGCGCGCCGTGGGCGGACTGCCGGAGCCGCCCCGGTTGTCCGCACAACCGTCCGAGGAAGAGGAATCTTCAGGATCGGGGTCTTCCTCATCTCCGCCGTTGTCATCGTCCGGGCACGGGTTGCTGGAACTGCTGTTGGGGGAACTGCTGCTGCCACCGCTGCTCGTTCCTCCACAGGGATCTTCTTCGCCCTCGTCGTCATTGTCCACAGGGTCCGTTTCCGTCTCCGGAGGCACGTAGGAAGAAGAGGAGCCCGTCTGCTGGTCGGTGATTTCCACCTTCAGGTCGAAGGTGAATTTGGCAATGTTGTAGTCGGGATTGGGAATAGAGATGTTGCTGTAATCCACGTGGGCCTGGTGCGTACCCGGTTCAATACTGAAGGAGATGTCCTGCGGTTCGTAGGTGCCGCCGCCGTATTCGCCGCGCGGACCGATGTCCAACTTTTCTTCTCCGTCCACCGTCAGCTTCGCCAAATCGTCGGCTCCCATGGTTACCTTGCACTCGGCCGTTTCATTCGGTCGCAGTTCCCGGACCTCAAAGGACCAGTCCCAGCTTTTTTCAAAAGCGTCCGTTGGCGCTTTTTCGTCAATCGTGGTGGGCGCGCTGTTGGAACTGCGCATTCCCGTCAGGGAATTAATATCGTCGTTGAATGATTCTTTCATAGTGATAATCGGGTTAATCGTTGGTTATTTTAAAATATTTTGCTCTATTCAGGAAATATCTGAAGTAAATTTCCTTATTTAACGTTTCCCTTTTATCAACTAAATTTCCATGAAGCAATCCCTTAGAAGTTTTTATTTGTCATACATTATTTTATTCTTGAAATATGGATTGGACATCCATCTTGCATTTTGAGCCGGAACAAAAAAATGGCAGCTTCTGCGCCAATTCCATCCGTTGCCGTACCATGGTCGTCTTTTCTCTTTTTCCGGAATATTAGCCACCGGAGACTATCCATTCCTACTTGATGGATTTTTTGGCAAAAAGAGGTTTACGGTAGCCCCAAGGCAAATCACCTATCAAATTTCCGTTGACAATCAACGGAGTCCGAACGAACCGGCATGAACCATCCCTTCCTGTGCCCTGGAAAAGGCTGCCAGGTCAAACGGACAGGCCACTCCGGCATGACTGCCGCTTTTTATACGTTCAGCCTCTTTTCCAATTCTTTCAGCAAATGGAAACAACCGTCTTCCAGAAGCTCTACTACGTGCTCAAAACCTTCCTGCCCCCCATAGTAGGGATCCGGCACTTCCTCATCCAGAAAACGGGTGGTGAAAAAGCACATCGGCACGATCTTGCCTTCCCATTGCCCGTTTTTATCCAGCTGTTTCAAATCCCGCAGATTCTCCCGGTCCATTCCCACAACCAGGTCGAACTGCTCCAGATCATCCTTCCGCACGGGGCGTGATTTGACTCCCGGATTCTGATAACCGTATTTTTCCAGGGCCTGGACCATCCGGGCATCCGGAGGGCAGCCCCGGTGGTAGCCGATCATTCCGGCGGAATCGCTTTCAATCAGGTTTTCCAAACCTTGTTCCTTCACCATCTTCTTAAAAATGATTTCCGCCGCGGGAGAACGGCAGATGTTGCCCAGGCAGACAAACAGGACTCGGTAGGGTTCGGAAGCATTCATGAGGGACAATTCTTTTTTTCAGGATAGGCAAGACGTTTCCCCGGATCAAGAGGGAAGAGTTTCCTGTACGGAAAACAGACACACGCCGGGACAACGCAGGGAGCAAAGCGCAGAACGCCGCCGGACCGTCCCAAAATGAATTTCCCCTGTGTTTCGGCTTGCGTCAGAGGGTGTCTGGCTGTAGATTATCGCATGGCAGATCTCCCTCTTGGATTAAGTTTTGATGACGTGCTCCTGCTGCCCCGCCTGAGCGCGATTCTTCCCGGTGATGCGGACATCAGTTCCCAGCTTGTTCCCGGTTTTGACATGAAAATCCCCGTGCTGTCCGCAGCCATGGATACCGTTTCCGAATCGGAACTGGCGATTGCCCTGGCACGGGAAGGCGGCCTGGCCGTCATTCACCGCAATAATCCCATCGACATCCAGGCGGCCATGGTTTCCCGCGTGAAGCGTTTTGAAAACGCGGTCATCCCGAACCCCGTCACGGTGAACAAGGACATGACGCTGGAAGAAGTCCATCAGATCATGATGGACCAGGGTTACTCCGGCTTCCCCGTGGTGGACGCCAACCGCAGGCTGGAAGGCATCGTCACCGGACGCGACATGCGCGGCGTGGACGATTACCAGAACATCCGGGTCAAGGACGTAATGACCCCCCTTTCCCGCCTGATTACGGCGGCTCCCACCACCACCATTGAGGAAGCGCGCCACATTCTTTACACCCACCGCATTGAAAAGCTTCCCCTGGTGGATGAAAACGGCGTGCTGGCCGGCCTCATCACGGAAACGGACATCCAGAAGCGCGCCATGTTTGCAGACGCTTCCAAGGACGAGCACGGCCACCTGCGCTGCGGCGCCGCCGTGGGCGTGGGCCCTGATTACCTGGACCGCGCCAAGGCGCTGGTTTCCGCCGGAGCGGACGCCCTGTTCATTGACGCTGCCACCGGCCACACCACCCGCGTCATGGACGTGGTTTCCAACCTCCGCAAGCTGACGGACCGCCCCATCGTGGCCGGCAACGTGGTGACGGCGGAAGGAGCCTCCGACCTCATCAAGGCGGGCGTGCAGGCCATCAAGGTGGGCGTGGGCCCCGGCTCCATCTGCACCACCCGCGTCATTTCCGGCGTGGGGATGCCCCAGTTCACCGCCATTCAGGAGGTAGCCTCCGTAGCGCGTCCCGCGGGCGTCACCGTCATTGCAGACGGCGGCA